>Ga0210408_10000113_pt1 | contig 129158 bp, 144 predicted proteins | sample IncBWH4MmetaG_FD_155471 | JGI IMG/M metagenome (GOLD analysis project Ga0210408, IMG submission 155471) | Forest soil microbial communities from Barre Woods Harvard Forest LTER site, Petersham, Massachusetts, United States - Inc-BW-H-4-M | ecosystem: Environmental > Terrestrial > Soil >...
CCGGCGCCGACGCGCGCCCCGCCGCCGAGCGCCGAGCATCGTCCGATCGGTACAGGCCTGCCGGCCGATCACCCGCTCGAGCCCGGCACCGGCGCGCCGCGCGGGCGCGTCTCGACGCCCGCCGAGCGGATCGCCGCGTCCGAGGCACTGTTGCCGCCGCGCCCTGCCGGCGAGCCGACCGGCAAGTCAAACTTCATTGCCGCCGCGCGCCGCGCCGCCCAGGCCGCGGCCGCCGACGCTTCCTGGGAAGGATCGCGCACCGCCGACGAGCGGCCGGGAGCGTCGGTGCTCGGCACCGTCGGCGGGGCGATTTCCAAACGGCGGCGGCCGCTGATGATCGGCATCGGTGTGCTGCTGCTGGTGCTCGGCACGTTCCAGCTCGTGAGCCAATACCTCGGTGCGCGAATGGCGCCGAGCGAAACGAACAGCGTGCGCGGGAATCCCCCAGCCGCCGCCCCGTCGACCGGTTCCACGCCGAACGTGCTCGTACCGGCACCCTCGCTGGTACCGCCGGCGCCCGAGCGGCGATCGGAAAGCGCGCCGGGCGATGCCGGCCCGCCGAGTGGGACGCCAACTGCGGAAGCCCCGATGACTCCGGCGCAGGGCGAAATGGCAACCGGCGAGCCAAAGCCCAGCGCAACGGCGCCGACCCTGCCCGGCGCCGCGAACGTCGCGATCCCGAACGAGATCACCGGATCGACCGCCGCCACGCCGCCCGCCGTCGCCGTCGCGCCGCCTCCCGCCGCACCGGCCGCGCCTGCCGAAAAGCTGCCGCCGACCGAGATCGGGGCAGGCCTGCGCAGCGCCGCGCTCGCCGGCAATCCCGCTGCCGAATACGAACTCGCGCTGCGCTACACGGAAGGACGCGGCGTTCCGCCCAATCTCGAAGAGGCAGTGCATTGGCTCGAACGCGCCGCCAATCACGGCCTCGCGCCGGCGCAGTATCGCCTCGGCAGCCTCTACGAGAAGGCCCAGGGGGTGAAGAAGGACCTCGAGGCCGCACGTCGCCTCTACACCGCCGCCGCCAACAAAGGGAACGGCAAGGCGATGCACAACCTCGCGGTGCTATACGCCGAGGGCATCAGCGGCGATCCGGACTACCGCAGCGCCGCGCAGTGGTTCCGCAAGGCCGCCGACCGCGGCATTCCCGATAGTCAATACAACCTCGCGGTCCTCTACGCGCGCGGCATCGGCGTCGAGCAGAACTTCGCCGAATCCTACAAATGGTTCGCGCTCGCGGCGCAGCAGGGCGACAAGGACGCGGGCAAAAAACGCGACGACGTGGCCGCGCGGCTCGATGCGCAATCGCTCGCGGCGGCACGCGCCGCGGTGCAGGGCTTCACGGCCGAGCCGCAGCCCGCCGAGGCGATCGAGGTCAAGCCGCCGCCGGGCGGATGGGAGAAGCCCGCCGCTACGCCGCACGCACCCAAAGCGAAACCCGCTGTGGGGTCACCACGTAAATTGACTCCAGCGTGAGTGAGTCCGAGCGCGGTTGCGCTCTGGACATGGCGTGAGGCGGCATCCAATCTGCGGGATGCGCCGGTCATACGGACGCCGCCCGTGGAAATTTACCTCCCGATCGCCGACATCCCGGTCAACCTGTTCCTCCTGTTCTTCATGGGGATCGCGGTCGGATTCATTTCCGGCATGTTCGGCGTCGGCGGCGGCTTCCTGATGACGCCGCTGTTGATCTTCGTCGGCATTTCGCCCGCCGTCGCGGTCGCGAGCGTGGCGAGCCACATCAGCGCCTCCTCCTTCTCCGGCGTCATCGCCTACTGGCGGCGCAGCGCGATCGACCTCGCGCTCGCGCTGATGCTCCTGTGCGGCGGCATCATCGGCACCGCGTTCGGCGTCTGGCTGTTCTCGTTCCTGCGCTCGATCGGCCAGCTCGACATCACCATCGGGCTTTCCTACGTCACGTTGCTCACCATCGTCGGCGGCATGATGATCGCCGAAAGCCTGCGCGCCATTAATCGCGCGCGCCACGGAAAACCCGCCGAGCTGCGCCGGGGCGGCAGCCACCTTTGGATCCACGGGCTGCCGTTCAAAATCCGCTTCAAACAGTCGAAAATCTACGTCTCCGCCGTTCCGGTGGTCGTGATCGGCTTCGTCATCGGCTTCATCGGCGCCGTGATGGGGATCGGCGGCGGATTCCTGCTGGTGCCGGCGCTGATTTATCTGATGCGCGTGCCGACCGGCGTGGTGGTTGGAACCTCGATGTTCCTCACCCTGGTGACGATGAGCGGCGCGACCGTGATGCACGCGGCCACGAACCATTTGGTGGACGCGGTGCTGGCGCTGACATTGATGGTCGGCGGCGTCATCGGCGCGCAGTTCGGCGCCCGCGCCGGGCAACGGATTCGCGGCGAGCAGCTGCGCCTCCTGCTCGGCATTCTCGTCTTGCTGGTCGGCCTGCGCTTCGCCTACGACCTGATCCTGCAGCCGGACGATCTCTACTCGATTCGTCGTGTCGAGAACGGGATGTGACATGCGGCGGCTCGTCATCCCGGCAACGGCGTTGTTTTTCGCGCTCAGCTCACTCGGCGGTGCTCGCGCCGAACACCTCGTCGTCGCGCTCTCGACTCATCAGGTACAGATCAACTCGAGCTTCGTCGGCGCCGATCTGGTGCTGTTCGGCGCGATCGAGCGCGACGAGAAGACGGTGGCGCGCAGCGGCAGCTTCGACATCGTCGTGCGGGTGACCGGCCCGCCGCAAACGGAGGTGACCTTTCGCAAGGGGCGCGTGCTCGGAATCTGGGTCAACGCCGAATCGCGCGTGTTCCTCGACGCGCCCGGCTATCTCGCCATGCTCTCCAACCGGCCGCTCACCGAGATCGCCGGGCCGGAAACATTGCGGCGCTACCGCATCGGGCTGGAGAACGTGACCTTTCCGCAGCAGATCGCCGGCGATATCGGCGACGTGCCGCTCAACGATCCGTTTCGGATGGCGTTCCTGCGCCTCAACCGCGAGCAGCGGCTCTATCGCGAAGTTCCCAACGCAGTCACGTTCCTCACCCCGAACCTGTTCCGCGCCGCCATCCGCATCCCCGCCAACGTGCCGGTCGGCACCTATATCGTCGACGTGATGTTGTTCGGCGAGGGCGTGATGCTCGCCACCAGCAATTCGGCGATCGAAATCCAGAAAGTCGGCTTTGAGCAATTCGTCGCCAGCAGCGCGCACGATCGCGGCCTGCTCTACGGCCTCGCGACCGCGGCTCTCGCTCTTCTCACCGGCTGGATCGCCTCGGTGGTGTTCCGAAGGGATTGATTGGAAGGGCGAATGGCGAGTAGCGAATAGCGAATAGAAAGCGGCTCAATTACTATTCGCTATTCGCCATTCGCTATTCGCCGAGCGTGGACGCCCATGCAACCGAAGCTCATGTCCTTCGACGTCTTCGGCACGCTCGTCAACGTGCGCGCCGGCTCCGATGACGCGTTCGCGAGCATCCTTCGCGAGGTCGGCGGCGGCGGGGTCGACGTCAAGGCGTTCTGGGAGCATTGGGACCGGGTGATTACCGCCCATTATTGGGAGCCCTATCGGCGCTATCGCGAGGTCTGCGAAATCGCGCTCGGCGAAAGCTTCGCGCATTTCGGGCTGCATGGCGATCCCGGGTTGATCGACCACTACTTCGATTGTTTCCCGCGCTTCGAACTTTATCCCGATGTTCCGTCCACCCTCGACCGGCTGGCGCGCGTGTGCCGGTTGGCGGTGGTCTCGAACATAGACGACGATCTATTTGCGGCAACGCCGCTCGGGCGTACGTTCGACCTCGTGTGCACGGCGGAGCGCGCCCGCGGCTACAAGCCGGACGGAACGCTGTTCCGCTATTTGCTCAGCGAGGCATCGACCCGCTTCGACCTTGGTCGCGACGACATTCTCCATTGCGGCCAGTCGCAGTTCACCGACATGGTCGGCGCCAAGCCGCTTGGGCTAACGGTCGCCTGGATTAATCGCCGCGGCGTCGCCCTCGACCCGAGTGTGCCGCCTCCGGATCATACGCTCCCGGATTTGGCGGCGTTGTTGCCTTTCCTGAGTTTGTGAAAGCCCCTTCACCGGGCGAGATGTTGAGCGGTCGGAGCTGCCCTCTTCCGGAGAGGAGGTCAGGCAGAAATACGACCACCTTGCTCGTCGATTAATGGGTATGCTACTCTTAATTGTTGTATCACAAATGTAAAACCGCATGGGCAAATTCGGATTGTGTCCCCATAGTGGCGCAATTTTGTATTGCACTGGGCCAAATAGTGGCATAATGTTGGCAAGCCCAATCATTCTTAGATGGGTCATTAGCTGGATGTTTTGTCAGCATTTCAAAGGAGGAAATAGCATGAAGAGGCATCTGATCTTAGGACTGTCGGCAGCCGCGCTTGTCGGTACGAACTTCACGCTGTTGCCGGCTGCATCTGCTAAGCCGCCTAAGCACACAGAGTGGCACGAGATGGTAACTACTCGCCACGTCTGGCTGCGAACAGCCCCAAAGGGAGGCGGCTATCAATCGATCGAGCAGTACAACAAAAGCAAGAGCCAGAAATAGAAACTATAAAACGCTGGCAGTCTCAAATCCTATTCCTAGTGCCAGCGTTAGACCGCACCTCAACGCCATCGTTCAATCATGGAGATCACAATGAATCGTTTTTCTATCGTCGCAGCCGCGGCAATCTGCGCAAACCTTGCTGTATCGGCGCCCGCTGAGGCTCGCAACCTCTACCACCAGATAAAGACCACTAAAGTTATTGACATCCCCTCATCGAGGTTAAAGAAGGGGGTGCCTGCGGGTTATCAAACGAAGCAGGAATGGGAGCAGACGAAGAAGTGAAGGAGCATTTCGATACAAAATAATACGGACCAACAGAGAATAGAGGTTCACGCGCATCGCGAGCCGTTGACCTGACTGACCCGCCGCCCAATGGGGCGGCGGGGAGCATGTTTTGTCTAAAGACCTAGCCGGCACGCGGCTGATTCTGCGCATTTGGCCGTGCTGAAGCGGCGAACTGATTGATGACTCGCCGCCGCCGCCACGCTATCGCTTAGATGGGGTTGGCATTCTGCAAGGAGTGACCATGCAACGTTATTGGATCGGTCATTTTGCGCTCACTGCGTTCACCGCGACCACGCTCAGCGTTACGGTGGCGCAGGATTTGCGCCCTAAGCTTCATACAAACGAAGCCTATGTCGAAGAGGCGATGCGAGCAACGAGCCTCGCGGTGAACGATCCCATAGCCGTGTTCGCTTTCGTGCTCGACAGCTTGCGTGACCGCGTGAATGTCTACCCGACCGAAAACTACTACTACTTCAGTTTCATCCATAACGGTACGCGTTACGCCGGCAATATCAGGCTCGCCGCGAGCGACCGCGACGAAGGCAAGGCGCATTTTTCCTATTACAAGGATTTGTCCGAATGGGACCGCAATGAGTCCGTCAGCTACGTCCTTCTTGACGCTTCGCAAGGCGTCAAAGTGGAGAAGGTCGATCGTCTGATCTATCGTCTAACCCACAAGCAAAAGAGCGTGGTATTTAACCTCAACGATTTGGCCCTGGTGAAGCCACCAGCGACCGCCCTGGGCCGGAACGAGCGGTTTCTCGGTCCTATTTTCGACGAGTCGGCTATTCGTTTCTTTTTAGTCTACAATGAGAAATTGAGGATATTTCATTATATTCTCGACGAAACGGTGAAAGTTGCAGACGATCTCGTGCCTGTCAAAAGCATCAGTCGCATCGTCATCGGAAAGCGTACGGGCTTCGCGTTTTATCGGGACCAAAGGCTCGATCGAAAAATTTTGATCGGCGTGTTCGAAGGCAATGCGCGGGTGAACAATTACTTCGACGGCCCGTTTGATCAACTGCCGGACAACTTCATCGAAGGTGAGACGCTGCGTGAGATACTCGTCGCGGTCGATCCGAAGCTTAAAGGCGAGATCGACCGCTTCGGCATCTACCGCGACGGCAACCGACGCTACGCGATTGTTCCATATCTGCACTACCGAACTGAAGCCGACCTCTTCGCGTTTCATAATTGCGCGACGATCAAGAAGATTTCAGCGAATTCCTATTACAATTGCTTCGTAGTTGATGACCGTACCGGGAGTGCTCGTCACGCTCGACGGCGTTGAGCTCGCCAGAGGGCCGTTCAGTGGTTCGGCAACATCAATTGGTGAGGGGGCGGGCGATGACGAGCAGGCCCGGCACCAGCACACCATTTTCGGTGCGCGTTGACGCGTATTCGAAAGTGAGCGGCACAAGGCCAGCCGCTTCGAGCGACGCGCGGACGTGATCGGCGCCGTGGGCGTAGCGCAGCTTCTCGCCCAGCACGACGCCAGTACCGTCGTGGGTTTCGACCGTGAAGGCAAAGAGACCATCCGGCGCGAGCGCACGAGCGACCGCCCGGCACACAGGCGCGAGGTCGGCGAGGTACACGAGCGCGTCGCCGGCGACGATGAGATCGCAGGAGCTTTCCGGCTGAGCGGCGAGGAAGGCGATGAGATCGCCGACCACCGCGTCCGCATACAAACTTTTGCGCCGTGCCACCGCGGCCATGGCCGGCGAGAGGTCGACGCCGACGATCGCGTCGCATTGCGTACGTAAAGCTTCCGCGACGAGCCCCGTGCCGCAGCCGAGATCGAGCCCGCGCGCAAAACGAAACGACCGGCCACGCGCCGCCGTCGCGGCGCGCAACGCCTCGCGCAGCATCTGCGGCCCGCGATAATCGAGACCCTCGACCAGCGCCTGATCGAAATTTGCTGCGTATTGATCGAACAGGCTGCACACATAATCAGGCGCCATGGCGGCGGCCGGATCAGCGGCGCCAAGACGCGCAAGCTGCAGCGCCGCGCCGTGGCGGTCGTTCGGATCGGCCTGCAACGCACCGCGAAATGCCTCGACCGCACCGGCGAGGTCCCCGCCCTGCACGCGGAGTTCGCCCAGCGCGAACCAAGCCGAGGCAAACCCCGGCGCGCGCTCGAGCGCCTGCATCAGCAGGTCGGCCGCCGCCGCGCGGTCGCCCTCGGCCGCGTAAGCCTTGGCCCGCTCGTATCGGCGGTCGGCGAGCATGTCGCCGGAGGACAGGAACAGCGCGGCCGGTTTCATCGCTGCTGGTTTTGCTCGTTTTTCTCTCATACATAAACGCCGCTATGCGTGCGCACGAGCTACTCACATCGACGCCGGCCGGGTTGTACTGCGAAGCCGGCGGTTTTCATATCGACCCGCCGGCGCCGGTCGCGCGGGCGCTCATCACCCATGCGCATGCCGACCACGCGCGGCCGGGCCACGGGGCCGTCCTCGCGACGGCGGAAACGCTCGACCTGATGCGGTTGCGGTTCGGCGATGATTTCGCGCAGACCACGCAGACGGCGCGCTACGGCGAGACTGTCCGCATGGACGGCATCGCCGTCACGTTTCATCCCGCCGGCCACGTGCTTGGCTCGGCGCAAATCGCGATCGAAACTCCCGGCGGACGCGTCGTTGCCTCGGGCGATTATAAGAACGTGCCCGATCCGACCTGCGCGCCTTTCGTGCCGCTCGCCTGCGACGTGTTCATCACCGAGGCGACCTTCGGGCTGCCGGTGTTCCGCCACGGCGACCCGATGGCGGAAATCGGCAAGCTGTTGGAGTCGGTCGCGCTCTTTCCCGAGCGCGCGCACATCGTCGGCGCCTACCCGCTCGGCAAGGGTCAGCGCGTGATCGCGCTGCTGCGCCAGTCGGGCTACGACCGTCCGATCTATCTGCATGGCGCGCTCGAGGCGATCACCCGCTACTACGCCGGCCGCGGCATCGCGCTCGGCGACGTGCGCCTCGTGCGCGAGGCGAACAAGGCCGAGCTTGCCGGCGCCATCGCCATCGCGCCGCCGCTCGCGCTCAAGGACGTGTGGACGCGGCGCTTTCCCGATCCGGTGACAGGCTTCGCGTCGGGTCGCATGCGGGTGCGCGCGCGGGCGCGCCAGCTCGGCGTCGAACTGCCGCTCGTGATCTCCGACCACGCCGACTGGACCGGGCTCACCGCCACCATCGCGGCGACCGGCGCGCCGGAAATCTGGGTGACCCACGGCGAGGCGGATGCGCTGGTGCATTGGTGCGAACGCGAGGGACTGAGCGCGCGGCCGCTGCACCTGATGTACGGCGAAGAGGATGACGCCGACGCCGCGGAGCCGTCGAACGCATGAACCGCTTCGCCCATTTGCTCGACCGGCTCGCCTTCGAGCACGCGCGCAACGCCAAGCTCCGGCTGATGACGGATTACTTCCGCGTAACGCCGGATCCGGAGCGCGGCTGGGCGCTGGCAGCGCTCACCGGCAGCCTCTCGTTTGCGCACGCCAAGCCCGGCCTCATCCGCACCCTCGTCATGGAGCGGATCGATCCGGTGCTGTTCGGCTGGTCGTATGATTACGTGGGCGATCTCGCGGAAACCGTGGCGCTGCTGTGGCCGCAACCTGCGGAGCAGCAAAAACACAGCCAGGCGCCGTCGCTCACTGAAGTCATCTCCGCGCTCGCGACTCTCGGCAAAGCGGAATTGCCGGGCCAGCTCGCGCGCTGGCTCGACGCGCTCGACGAGACCGGGCGCTGGGCGCTGCTTAAGCTCGTTACCAGCGGCCTGCGCGTGGGGGTGTCGGCGCGCTTGGCGAAGACCGCAGCGGCTCAACTCGGCGACAAGACGCCGGACGAGATCGAGCTGCTGTGGCCGGCCCTGGCGCCGCCCTATCTCGAATTGTTTGCTTGGGTGGAAGGGCGCGCCGAGAAACCCGACAATGTCGATCCGCTCGCGTTTCGTCCCGCCATGCTCGCGCATGCGATCGAGGAGGACGAGTTGGCCGCGCTCGATCTGCCCGATTATCTCGCCGAGTGGAAATGGGACGGCATCCGCGTGCAGGCGGTCGCGAACGGGCGCGGCGCGGTCCGACTTTATTCGCGCACCGGCGAGGATGTTTCCAAAAGCTTTCCCGACATCACCGCGGCGTTGCCGTTTGCCGGCTCGATCGACGGCGAATTGCTGGTGATGCGCGAGGGGCGGGTGCAATCGTTCAACAATTTGCAGCAGCGGCTCAACCGCAAGGCCGTCACCGACAAGCTGATGGCGGAATTTCCCGCGCACCTGCGCGCCTACGACGTCTTGGTCGACGGCGAGGAAGATTTGCTCGGGCGACCGTTCGTCGAGCGCCGCGCGCGGCTTGAAGCGCTGGTCGCGCGCACGGCGTCGCCGCGCCTCGACCTGTCGCCACTCGTTGACTTTGCCAGCTGGAAGGAACTGGCCGCGGCGCGCGCCGATCCGGCGAGCCACGGCGCGGGCGCCGACGCCGACGCGGTCGAAGGCGTGATGCTCAAGCGGCGCGACGCACCCTACGTGCCCGGCCGGCCGAAGGGACTTTGGTGGAAATGGAAGCGCGGGCCGATTCTCATCGATGCGGTGCTCATGTATGCCCGGCGCGGATCGGGCAAACGCTCCTCGTTCTACTCGGACTACACCTTCGGGGTCTGGCGGCGCGGCGATGACGGCGACGAACTCGTGCCGGTCGGCAAGGCCTACTTCGGGTTCACCGACGAGGAGCTGCTCCAGATCGACCGCTTCGTGCGCCGCAACACGGTCGAACGCTTCGGGCCGGTGCGCGAGGTCGTGCATGCGCCCGACAAAGGCCTGGTGATGGAAGTAGCGTTCGAGGGACTGCAGCGCTCGACCCGGCACAAGTCCGGTATCGCCATGCGGTTTCCCCGCATCAACCGCCTGCGCTGGGACAAGCCTCCCGCCGAGGCCGATCGGCTCGAGACCTTGGAGCGGCTGCTGTAGCCCGGATGGACGCCCGCGAAAGCGGGCGGAAATCCGGGATTCGGCTTCCCCGCATTGCGCTACGCTCCATGCGGGCTACAAGGCTTTCGTGATAAACTGTGCTCGAACGGATTCGTGGGAGAGCTGCCATGAGCGACGACATCGTTGAGCGTTTCTTCGGCGGGCCGCCGCTCTCGGTGATCCTCCGCCTCGTCCTGCTGTCGATCCTCGTCGGCGTGGTGCTCACCGCGATCGGCTTCGATCCGTGGAACATCATCCACAGCATCCGTCGGCTGTTCGAGACCATCTGGAACATGGGATGGGACGCGATCAGCTGGGTGTGGCGCTATTTTCTGCTCGGCGCCGTGCTGGTGATCCCGATCTGGATCATTCTGCGCCTCGTCAAGGTGCCGGGCGCGCGCGGCCGCGATCCCACCCGGACATAATCAGTTGGGCCAAGGCTCGGCCGTCACAGCCGCTGCGTCGCGGCCCACCGCGTCGGCGAGCCGATCGTAGCGCCCGAGCCGCAGGAAATTGGCGAGGTCCGCCTTGATCGCAGCGACGAGATCGAGGCCGCGATAGACGAGGCCGGTGTAAAGCTGCACCAGGCTGGCGCCGGCCTTGATCTTGGCGAAGGCCGCCGCCCCGGAATCGATCCCCCCGACGCCGATCAACGGAAATCGGCCTTCCGCGCGCACGAAGGTCTCCGCCAGCATGCGGGTCGAGAGGCGAAACAGCGGCCGGCCCGAGAGCCCGCCCGCTTGTGCCGCGGCTTTATCTTGCAGACCGGGCGGGCGCGAGATGGTCGTGTTGGAGACGATCATGCCGTCGACACCACGCGCGCGCGCGACCGCCACCACGTCGTCGAGATCGGCGAGCGCGAGGTCGGGCGCGATTTTCAGCAGCACAGGTTTGCGCCCGGTCGCCGCGGCCGCGTGGTCGCGCGCCTCGATCGCGCGCGCGAGGAGATCGTCGAGCATGGCGCGTTGCTGAAAATCGCGCAGGCCCGGCGTATTGGGCGAGGAAACGTTAACCGCGAAGTAGCTCACCACCGGCGCGAGCGCGGCGATGAGCGTGACGTAGTCGGCGCCGCGATCGGGCGAATCCTTGTTGGTGCCGAGGTTCACGCCGACGATGCCACCGCGTCCGGCGCGGGCGGCAAGCCGTGCGCCCACCGCCTCGAGTCCGTCGCTGTTGAAGCCGAGGCGATTGACGATCGCCTGGTCGGCTTCCAGGCGGAATACGCGCGGGCGCGGATTTCCCAGCTGCGGACGCGGCGTGACGCCACCCACCTCGACGAAGCCGAAGCCGAGGCGCAGCAGCGCGTCGGGCACCAGCGCGTGCTTGTCGAGCCCCGGCGCGACGCCGATCGGGTTCGGGAAGTTCAGGCCGAAGGCCGCGACCGCAAGCCGCGCATCGTCGGCGGGCGGCCGCGGCAGCGGCGCGAGCCGCAACGCTGCGAGCGCCAGCGAATGCGCGTCCTCGGGATCGACGAGGCGCAACAACGGTCGGGCGAGGCGGTCGAGGACGGCGAGCACGGGGAATTGTTATAGGATTTTTTCGTCATTGCGAGGAGCGAAGCGACGAAGCAATCCAGAGCCGGGCGTGACGCCCTGGATTGCTTCGCCGCCGCTGCGCGGCGCCTCGCAATGACAATAAAAAAGGGTCCCAGCCGAGTTTGGCGGCGCGGCTGGGACCAATTGAGGGGCTAGAACCAACTCGAACAGGCCGCATAACGGCCAAACCGTTACGGGACACTTTTTCCATAGCGCGCCACCGTTACAGGTGTATGACGGTGCACCCCGTCATGCCCGGCCTTGTGCCGGGCATCCACGTCTTGAAACATGATCAAACCAAAAAGACGTGGATGGCCGGGACACCCCCGGGACGAAGTGCCCGGGGGCGGCCATGACCAGCTACGCCGAGCGTGCCAGCGCGCCGTCGATCATGGCGACGGTGTTCTCGAGCCCGTAGAGCGCCGCGAACGAGCCGAAGCGCGGGCCCTTCTCCTGCCCGAACAGCACCTGATAAAGCGTGTTGAACCACTCGAGCGACACGCCCGGCTTGCCGTCCTTGGGATTGGTCTTGCGGCGATCGAGGAACGGCTCGCGCCGCCCGACTTCGTACACGACTTCCTGAATTTCCTCGGCAGACGCGTCCGCCGGCAATTGCGCTAAGCCGTCGCGCAGGTCGAGCAGCGCGGCGCGCTCGGATTCGGTCGGTTGGCGAAAACTCTTCGCCGGCAGCACGAAGTCGTGGAAATACTGAATGGCATAGCCGACCAGCGCGTCGAGCTTGGGATGCGTTTGCGGCGTGACACCCGGACGATAATGACCGATGAAGCCCCACAGCGTTTCCGCATTCTCGGCGTTCGACGCGGACACCAACGTGAGCAGCATCGAGAACGGGACGGGAATTTCCGGCTTGGGCGGGTCGCCCGCGTGGATGTGCCAGACCGGGTTGGCAAGCTGTTGCTTGGGCTCCTGCCGCTCGTAAGCTTCGAGAAACTGCTGATACTCGTCGACTTGGCGCGGGATCACGTCGAAATAAAGCCGCTTCGCCGCGCGCGGCTCGCGATACATGAACAGCGACAGGCTTTCCGGGCTCGCGTAGCGCAGCCACTCGTCGATGGTCAGGCCATTGCCCTTCGACTTGGAAATCTTCTGCCCATGCTCGTCGAGGAAAAGCTCGTAGTTAAAGCCTTCCGGCGGCGCGGCGCCGAGCGCGCGGCAGATCTGGCCGGAGAGCTTCACCGAATCGATGAGGTCCTTGCCGGCCATCTCATAATCGACGCCGAGCGCGACCCAGCGCAGCGCCCAGTCAGCCTTCCACTGGCACTTGACGCGGCCGCCGGTGACCGGCGTCTCCTCCCGTTCGCCGGTCTCCGGGTCCTCATAGGTGACCGTGCCGCGGCCAACGTCGCGCGCGAGCATCGGCACCTGCAGCACCTTGCCGGTGCGCGGGCTGATCGGCAGGAACGGCGAATAGGTCGCGCGCCGCTCCGGGCCGAGCGTCGGCAGAATGATTTTCATCACCTTGTCGTAGGCCGCGAGGACTTTCAGCAACGTTTCGTCGAACCGGCCCGCCAAATAATAGTCGGTCGAGCTGGCGAACTCGTAATCGAAGCCGAAGCGGTCGAGGAACGCGCGCAGCCGCGCATTGTTGGCGGCGCCGAACGAAGGGTACTCGTGAGAGAACGGATCGGGCACGCGGGTGAGCGGCTTGCCCAAATACTCGGCCAGCATCTCCTTGTTGGGGACGTTGTCCGGCACCTTGCGCAAAGCATCCATGTCGTCCGAGAAGGCGATCAGGCGCGTCCTGATCTTGTCGTCGGTGAGGACGCGGAAGGCGTGGCGCACCATGGTGGTGCGCGCCACCTCGCCGAAGGTGCCGATGTGCGGCAGGCCGGAGGGCCCGTAGCCGGTTGAGAAGATCACCTCGTCCTTGGGCTTCCGCTTAAGCCGGGCGACGAGCTTGCGTGCTTCCTCGAACGGCCAGGCAGCGGACTGCTCGGCGAGTGTGCGCAGTGAATCGGCGTGTTCGGCCACGGCAACGTTCGACATTTGATATCGTCAATGTAGCCCGGATGAGCGGAGCGAAATCCGGGATGGATCTGCCCCGCATTTCCGCCCGCTTTCGCGGGCGTCATGCGGGCTACGAACGTGTCATATCAGAACGGGCTGATGGGGAAATAGCGCAGCCACAGGTCGGTGAACCGCCCCTTTTCCCACAGGCCGAACAAGGCCCAGTTGATCGCCTGGCGCAGGGTGTCGTTGCCGCGCCGCACCGCGATGCCGACCCCTTCGCCGAAGTAGCGGCTCTCGGTGAACGGGCCGCCGCGGAACTCGCAGCAGTTCGCGGAGTCGGTGCCATTGAGCCAGAAGGCGAGCCCAATGCCGTCGCCGAACAGCAGGTCGACGTCGCCGCGGCGCAGCGCGTCGCGCGCGGCGTCGGACGTCGGATAGGATTTCGTCTCCGCCTCGGTGAATAAGGTTTTCGCGTAGGCTTCGTGCGCGGTCGCGGCGACCACGGCGATCTTCTTGCCCTCGAGGCGCTCAGGGACCACGTCCTCGATGTTGCTGTCGCGCCGCGCGACGAACCGCGCGGGCGACCGATAATAAGGGTCGCTGAAGTCGACTCGCTCGCGCAGCGCCGGCGTCGGCGCGAGGGAGGCGATGACGGCGTCCCCGTGGTTGTCGCCGAGCGCCGCGATCAACGTATCGAAGCGGCGCGCCTGGATGGTGCAATTGACCTTCAGCTCCTCGCAGATCATCCGCGCGAGGTCGACGTTGAAGCCCGCCGGGTTGCCGTCCTGCCCGGGAAAATCGAACGGCGGGTAATCATTTTCGGTGAGGAAGCGGATCTGGCTGATGCGCGTGAGGTCGGGCCGTTCCGGCCGTCGGCGCGGATCCCAGAAGCCCGGCACCGTGAGATCGAGGCTCGCGGCGGGCGCCGGCTGTTTCGGCTGCGCGTTCGCCGGACGTGCGGGGGCGAGCGCGAGAAGCGCAGCGACGGCGATGAGGACGGCGCCGATGGCGCCGCCGGCCCAGCGGAAACTGCGTCTCTTCATCAGCTCACAAATACCGGCGCAGGTCGGCGGCGGCGTCTTCCGGCGTCCGCTTGAGATTGAACGGCGTGACGAACCGGCCCTCCTTGTCCATCAGATAGACGAGCGCGGTGTGATCCATTGTGTAGTCGCCGTTGTCGAGCGGCACCTTTTTCACGTAGACACGATATTCCTTCGCCACCGCGGCGACCGCCGCCGGATCGCCGGTGAGCCCGACGAGGCGCGGGTTGAAGCTCGACAGGTAGTCCTTCATCGCCGCAGGTGTGTCGCGCTCGGGGTCGATGGTCACGAACAGCGCGGAAAGCTTCTGGGCGTCGGGGCCGAGCTTGCCGAGCACCTCGGACATTTCGAACAGCGCGGTCGGGCAGACGTCCGGGCAATGGGTGAAGCCGAAGAACACCAGGTACGGATGCCCCCGCAAATCCTTGTCGGTCACGGTGCGGCCGTTCTGGTCGACAAGGCTGAACGGACCGCCGATCGCGGCGGCGCCGGCGCTCGGCAACGGATCGCGCCCGCTCACCACCAGCACCACGAGCACAATCGAGGCGACGCCGGCGAGGAAGCCGGCGAGCATGAGCACGATCTGGGCGGCGCGCGCTTTCATCGGGTAAGCGTCAGAAGCACGCCTGCAGCCCGGCGACGACCATCTCGTAGAACACCGTGCTGCCGTAATAGACCCAGAGCGCGCTCGCTGCGGCGACCAACACGCCCGCTACCGCCGCGAGTATCAGCGGAACACCGTTGCTGCGTAGCGATGATGCGACTTCGGGCATGGCTGGGTGCCTCGGGCCCTTCACATAGGCCCGATCCGCCCCGCCCACAACTGCCCGAGTGACGCGGGGATTAGCGCCGGGCCTGCACCTCCGGCTCGCCCATCTCGGCCTCCGGATGCAACAGGGCCGCGGCGATGTCCCGCTTGTCGAGATGGGTGCCGTCGTCGCCCTCGATCAACAGGGCGACGCGATCGCCCTTGTTGGCGTGCCGCGCCCAGCTCATGGCCTCGTCGAGCAGCGCGAACTCCTTGTAGAGCCAGGAATCCTTTTCCAGCGGCGGCACCGTCTCCGAGCCGCGCGGCCCGCTGTAAACCCGATATGCCATATGAGCCTCCGTGGGATGCACATACCGCCCGACACGCGCGACCCGTGGCCGTGAGGCCGACGCTGCGCGAGCGGACGTTTGTCGAAGTGCCCGTTTAACGAGGAACCCCGGAGGCGGGTTCCCGTCCGCGACCCATTTCAGCCGCGCTTACGGCCTTGTGGCTATGCGCGCCGCCGTTGGATGATGAGGGGCTTGCGTCTCTCGTGCGTCGAGTCCCGATTTCCGCGCAGCTCCTGAAGCAGGGGCCGCAGTTTGTGCTTGCGGCGATGACGCTCGATCAACTCGTCAAGACAAGCCATCCAGGCATCCTCGCGGCCGGCTGCTTCGTGGGCAAGCGCGGCTTTTTCCAACCATTGCGCCGCCAGCCGATAGTTCCCGGCATCGTTAGCTTCCATGATGCCGGTCGCGTGGCCCATGGCAAACTTGATCACCCAGTCGGAATGGCTGGCATGGGCCGCCTCCGCGAGCCGCATCAGGGTCTCGTCGTGCGCGCCGAATCTGAGATCATCGTCTTCTATCGAGCGAACGGCTTCATCAATGAGCCCTTCGGACAGGAAGATTTCGGTCCGTTCCGCAGCGTCCTCAGCACTCCGGAGTGCCCCCAGGATTTGGTCCCGCATCTCGTCCCAGGCGTTGCCGGCCCAGGATTTTACGGCCGTAAAATCCTCCAGAGACAGTGACGCGCTGAAAGCCGTGACGGCGGCTTTGAGGGCGAGGTCGGGCCTTCGAACGGAACCAGCAAATTCACGCAGCCAATGCGCCAGCGGGATGACATCGTCCTCCCCATCGCTGCTCAGTCGAAGGCCGGCCTCGGCAACTTTGAGAGCGTCGTCGGGATAATCCGCCTTCTTCAATACTCTGCAAAGCTCAAGCGTCTCGTCCGGATCTTTGAACTGCTTGAGCGCGTATTTCACAGCTTCCGCCGCGCGGTTCAGCTTGACCAGCATGACCGCATATTCCGCACGCGCGTTCGCCGCCTGCGCAAGGCGCAAATATTCTTCGATCTTGCCGCATGCTTCGAGGGCGCGCAGGCGAAGCGCCGTCAACTCGGCCTCGACCCACTCGTCTCGGCCGGACGGACGCCAGGTCTTCCGCTCGCCCCGGAGAATGGCTTGTAATATCGGATCGTCCCATCCGCTTTGGAGCGCGACGATGGCGACGTCGAAAGCATCCTCGACACCGTACTCCGACAAGCGGGACTGCCAGTCTTCCGCTGCGTCTTTGAACGCGTCGCGATCGTCAACCGGAATGTCGTCCATCAGGGCGGCCGTGGCGACCAGACTGCCGAGATCGGCAAACAGTTCGTACATGTCTTCATCGGAGCCGGCCGAGTGTTCAATCCAATTGTCGACGAAAGCGTCGGCAACGGATTCGAGGACTCGGAGCGCATTGAGCCCATCGCCATTCTCGAGAAATGGCATGGCCTCGTCGACCAGATCGCGCAACTCGGAGATGTCGCCACCCCGATAGCCGTCCGCGTAGCGCGACCGGCGATAACGCCCAGCGAGCAGGAGTTTGGCCTGTTTGCGAATAGGGCCGGTATCGACGACAGCCTTCCCGCTCTTGTCGCTCGAACTTGCCGCCCGCCGTGCCGCCATCCCAGCCAGTTCAGTTTCAACCCAGTTAGCGAAACTGCGGTCGCTCTGGAGCCGCTTCAACAACAGGTTGGCGAGATCGTCGCGATCGAGGTCCCGGACCAATTCGGCCGGCATTGGTCGCTCGGTCACCTCATCCGACGCGTGGGCCAGTTTTAGAAGCACCGCAACAACATGCTTGCAGTAGCCGTCCCAATCATAAGGGCAAGTGCAATGAGCGTGGTCGACTTCGCCATCGTCGAGAACGACCGTGACCTCGTAGAGTTCGCTGCCTTCCACTTCGGCAGTGACGCGATTACCGCGCCGGGTCACGTCCGATACGGCACCCTCGCGATAGTATTCCTGCCCGCGCGCAAAAGACTTCGCATTCGCGAGCGCGCGGATGGCCTTCTCGGTGATGAGCGGCTTGGCCATCAACCTCCTGCCCTCCTGGGCACGATAGGGTGAGTCGCAAGCCGAGCAAAGACTTGGATTCAATCGCGGCGGATTGCCGCTATCGCCCCCGCTCGTATACGGCGATCATGGGGCCGAGCGGCAACAGGTTGCCGCTGCGCCGCAGTTCCGGCGCGTAGAGGCTCGGCACGCTGCCGCCGTCGAGGAAGAGCGCGTTGTCGCATTTGAGCCGGTCGCGGAAGAGGCGCGCAAATTCGCTGAACGTAACCTCACTGTCGGAGACGACGAAGGCGAGCGTGTGCTCGTCGCGCAGGCCGACACCGCTGCGGAATTTGCGCGAATGGCTGCGGCCGAAAATCGGATGCAGCCGCCCGTCGATGACGAGCATCGGCCCGGATTGGGTGGCGAAGTCCACCGCGCGTCGTTCTCGCAGAAACGATAGGGTATCGAGCACCCCCGCCGTTTCGCCGGCGACGTAGAAAATTCCGTTCGGCCGCATGTGGAAATTGCCCGGGCCGGCTCTCGTGTTGGCATGCACGAGTTCGCGGCCGTTCTCGACATAGAGCCCGACCGGCCGATAGGCAGGGTCATACATGCCGGCGTTGGTTGCAAAGAGAAGGCGGCCGGTGCGCTGCATGGACGGCAACGCCGCGAGACGGCCGTACGGCTCGCCGTCCGGCTTGCGCCAGAACAGCCGCACGGCGTGCCGCTGCAGGTCGACCTCGCAGACGGTGTAGGCGGCGCCTTCGGCGGTAACGGACTGACAAGGGACTGACGCCGCGAAAACAGCGGACCCGCAGAAGCAGTAGGTGAGAAGAGCGAACGCAAGTAGCCCGCATGAGCGCAGCGACATGCGGGAGCAATCGTTGAGGGAAAAAGACCCGGATTTCCCCTCGCTTTCGCGAGGGTTATCCGGGCTACACGGGCTACAGCCCGAGCGCATATGACGGTCGTCGCGGATCGGCGCCGCCTTTCATCACGCCGGTCTCCTGATCGGCGACGATGGTGCACACGGCGCCAGCGAGCCACGTCCAGTCGGGCCACCAGGCGACCTTGTGGCCGAGCCGCGCGAGCGCTTCGCCGGTCGCCGCCTCGATGCGGCTTTCGACGTTGAGGCGGCCGGGATGATAGTCGTGCGGCTCGAACGACGACGGGAAGCTGTACGACGCCACCCGCGGCGCCTCGACCGCCTCCTGCGGGTCCATCCCGAACAGGTGGATGTTGAGAAACACCTGCAGCATCGCCTGGGTCTGCACGTCGCCGCCCGGCGTGCCGAACGGCATCTTCATCTTGCCGGGCTTGATCGCGATCGCCGGGTTGGGGGTGAGCCGCGGCCGCTTGCCGGGCGCGACGCCCGACGGATGGTCCGGATCGCCCCAGTTCTGGCTCCCGCGCGACGACGGAATGATGCCGAGCCCCGGCACCACCGGCGCGTTGTAGGAGCCGTCGCTCGGCGTCGCCGAGAACACGTTGCCGTCGCGGTCGATGGCGCACGCGTAGGACGTGTCGAGTTCGGGGGCGCGCCAGGCGCCCTCCGCCACCCGTCGGCCGCCGAGCCGCGCGGCCTCGCGCGACTTCCCCGCCGCATGGGGATCGCCCGGGGGCGGCATTTCCGGCCAGGCGCGGTCGGGCTTTATCTGCTCGCGGCGCCGTTGCGCATATTCGCGGGAGAGCAGCGCCTCGATCGGCACGTCGACAAGGCGCGGATCGCCGAAATAGGCCTCGCGGTCGGCAAAGGCGAGTTTCACCGCCTCGGTGACGCGATGCAGATAGCCGGGCGAGTTGTGGCCGAGCGCAGTGAGTTCGGCGCCATCAAGCAGGTTGATCGATTGCAGCAGCGACGGGCCCTGGCACCACGGCCCGCAGGCATAAAGCGTGATGTCGCCGAACGAGGTCTCCACCGGCGTCTCGACGGGCGAGGAGTATTCGGCAAGATCGTCGGCCGCAAGCAGGCCGCCGTTCTCCGCGTGGAAGGCGACCATGCGGCGCGCGATGTCGCCGCGATAAAAGGCGTCGCGCGCGGCATCGAGTCCCGCCTCGCGCCCGCGCTTCTTGGCGGCCGCTTCCTCGTCGGCCATGAACTGGATGGTCGCGGCCAAATCCTTCTGCACGAAAACTTCGCCAACGTGCGGCGGACGGCCCTTCGGGAGGTAGAGCGCGATGTTCGAGGGAAACGCCCGGTACTCCGCCTCGTGCGTCTTGATGATCTCGGCCATCAGCGGATGGATCGGGAAGCCGTCGCGCGCGAACCCGATGGCGCTCGCCGCCACCTCGCCGAAGCTCATGGTGCCGTAGCGCTTGAGCGCGGTGATCCAGGCGTCGGGGGCCGCCGGCACGACGGTGCGCAGGATGCCAGACGGGATTTTGCCGGCGTGATGCTTCTGGAAATAATCGCGCGTCACGGCTTTCGGCCAGGGGCCGAGGCCGGCGATCGTGACCAGCCGGTCCTCCTTGACCGAATAGATGATGATCGGCGCGACGCCGCCGAAGTTCACATATTCGGGCTGCACCACGCCGAGCGCGATGCCGGCCGCGACGCCGGCGTCGATCGCGTTGCCGCCGGATTCGAGAATGCGGAATCCTGCCTCGGCGGCGAGATAATGGCAGGCGGCGACCATATGGCGGGTTCCCATGATGGTCGGGCGATGGGCTTTCATGGCGTCCTCCGGGGAACGGGCTGCGCGCAATCATAAAGCCGGGCGGGCCGGGGCGCGACCGCCATTTCGCATGCGCGCCATGCTGCCTCTGGATGGGAGATCGTTCAGCCCGGCCGCGCGCGCAGGGCGGTGAGCGCATCGAACACCAGCCGATCGATCTCGAGACCCTCGCGCAGCGCCCGTTCGCGGTGGCGAAATGCCCGCTCCGACGGAATACGGATCTCTTCGACGCCCGGCTGGCGCGGCGTCGCCTTGATGCGTTCGATCAGCCGCGTCACCTGCCGGTTGAAAACATCCGCCGGCCCGACGAGGTCGGGCCGAAAGGCGATGAACAAATAGCCGTAGTCGCTTTCGTGCTCCGAGCCGGATTCGGCAAGCACTCCCAGCGCCTGGATCATCAACGCAAGGCCGAAGCCTTTGTAATCGCCAAACGGCAGCAGGGCGCCGCGCCGTGCCAGCGTCGGATCCCGGGTCGGCTCGCCGCCCGGCCCGATGGCCACGCCTGCCGGAAGCTCTTCGCCGAGTCGTTCGCGGAGCATGACTTCAGTCATCATGTAGGCCGAGGTGCCCATGTCGAGCACGATGGGCCCGTGCGACGAGGGAACCGCGATCGCGATCGGATTGGTGCCGAGCGCGGCCGCGGCGCCGCCGGGCGGCGCCACCAGCCGCGAGCTCGATGCCGTGTGGATCGCGACGAGGCCGGCATTGGCGATCATCTCGACGTAGTAGGCGCTGCGTCCGCTCATCCAGGCGTCGCTCACCGAAACCAGCGCGATCCCGTGCGCCGCCGCCTTCTTGATCGTCGCCTCCGCGGCGTAATAGAGCGCCAGCATGCCGACGTTGTTGCCGCCGTCGAAGGCGAGCGAGACATCGGTCTCGCGCATCGCCTTCACGGGTCGACGCGGCTCTCGGAAGTGTCCGCTGTCCGGGATGTTGAGGATCTTGGCCAGGCCGGAATATTCGTAGCCGCACAGCGCCGCATCGATGACGTGATCGGCAATGATGCGCGCCTCGTCATCGCGATATCCGATGCCGCGCAGTGCGCCCTCCGCCAGATCGCGCGCCTCGGCGACGCTCAACCTGACACGTCCCGGCGCGATGGCGGCCAGCTTCTCGGTCGCAGCGATCATGGCGTCCTCCGGGCGACGGGTTGCGCGGATCATAAAGCCGCACGTGCGGACGCGCGACCGCCATTTCGCATGCGTGCGCTTTTGGAATCCGATGCAGCCTTAGCGATGGTTCGCTGGAGCCGCGATTAGGCTGTTCATTGTTTGCGCGCGCGGCTCAATCCCACTGCACCGGACAGGCCCCCGGCGCGTCAAGCTTGCCCATCACCGGCGGTTTCGGAAAATATTGCGTTGTCGCTTGCACGTCCTTCGCGGTTTTCTCGCCAAACAGCAGGATTATTAGCTGCAGCGCCTCGTCTAGTCCGGACGAGATGCCGCCGCCGGTCAGCCGGTTGGGGGACACGACGAAGCGCTCGTTCTTGGTGTCCACGTCGATCTTGGGAAATTTTTTGAGGCAATTGACGAACGCCCAGTGGGTCGTCGCTTTGTGCCCGTCCAGCAATCCGGCGCGGGCAAGCAGCAGCGCGCCCTCGCAGACCGAGCATACCCATTTCGCGTCCTTTGCGACCTGGCGCAGGTATTTAAGATAGGGCGAATATTCATCCTTCATGATTTTTTCGAGCGCACTGGGGTGCCCTCCCGGAACCCACAAGATGTCGAGCGCGGGCGTTTGCGCGAAGCTCGCTTGCGCCTCGAAACGGACGGCGTTGATGGAGGTGACCGGGCGTCCGTCCGCGGAGACGAGAACCGTGGCCAGTTCCGGATGGCGCTGGCTCGCCCAATAGAACATCTCGAGGGGGCCCGCGACATCGAGCAGATTGACGCCCTCGTAAACCGGTATCCCGAGCAGCATTTATGTACCTCCTTGATGCGATCGCACGGATCGACGATGCTACCAAACGAAGAAATGAAATAAAATATAGCTCGGGGCGAAATCCGGCGACCCGCGCCTGCCGGCCGCGGCCAGCCTGTTGGGACGTCAATATGGCGTTTTAGTCATCATCAGCGGAGGGGTATTGCTCGGGAGCATCGCCGAGTGACTTGAGGACCCTCGGATATTTGACGCCACGTTCCTTCTTGCCCAGCCCCGTCGCCTTTACGCGAAATTCCCACCCATCCCCGTAATCGAAAAGAAACGTCATCTGCCCTCCCACCGCAGGAAAGGCCTCGTTAATTCGCGCGCGCTTCACGCCGCGAGCGCCGGTGCTTTCGCCCATGTCGACGAACAGTTCGTATTTGATCGGCGAGTCGTAAATGTTTCCCGTAACCTTGCTGTAGAACCCAAAAGCGTGATCGAAGTCAAAATCGAAAGCTCGGACGATGGCTTTTGCCAGATCGTATAGTTTGTTGCTGCTCGCTATTTCGAGATCGCGATAAACCTTTGGAGCTAGCGAAACACGAAAGACATGCGTGCCAGCGTCAGGCATGCTCGCTGCCCTCTTTACGAAATGTTGGAGCGGGCGATGGGAATCGAACCCACGACATACAGCTTGGGAAGCTGTGTTTCGTCGTTCCTTTTTCGCTTACAGCGCGGGCACTTAGGCAGTAGAACAAAAAGCTCAGGCACTTCTCAGGCACCGTGGAGCGGGCGATGGGAATCGAACCCACATAGCTGGCTTGGGAAGCCAGTGCATTACCACTATGCTACGCCCGCGGCCCGGCTAATTTAGACCGGCACCTCTTCGATGAAAAGGCGCGTCCGTTGGTGGTCATTCAACTCAAACTCGGCTGCGGCGGCATTCTCCGCGCTCGCCTTGTCGGTAGCTTGAACGCGACCGATGTATTCAAGGCGCTTCTTGAAAATTGAGACGCGCCAAATCTTCTTGGGTGGTTCGGGACGCTTGGACATGCCCCCTATTTAGCCGGAACGGTCGCTGCGTTCCAGTATCTGAGCGCTGCGGCAGAGCATGACGATGCTCTTCGGATAGACGGTGCATGCGACCCGGTACGCGGCGCGCGCCAGGTCCGGCCGTGCGCACCGGGCAACGACCTCCTCGATTCCGCGTTCCGTGTGGAGCTCGACGCTGAAGTAGAGGTCCTCGATCCAGGCCATAGAACGAATGGTGAACAGCCAGGAGCCGAAGAGTCAAGAGGTCACAATGTTGCAAACTCGCAATTTTCCGCGTTAGTATGTAGATTCTTTGCTTTCCAACGGGAGGTCGAACTATGCTCCGCACCCTGCTGGTAGCTTTAGCGGTAGTGGCCATCACATCGTCGGCTCAGGCCGGCACGTGCTCGACCGGCGCGTACAAGACGTGCGTGGCCTGCTGCAAGACCAATCCCGCCATCAAAACGTCGGTGGGAAACTGCGTCAACCAATGCAAAGACTATCTGAGAAGACGATAAAAAAGCCCTCTCCCGGTAGGGAGAGGTAGGTAGGAGCCGCGCGCAGAGCGCGACGCCGTGCGGGGAGCCGTGAGCCGAAGCTCCGGCGCCTCTGCGGGAACAGTGGAAGGAACTGTCAGAGCTTGATGAGGGCGGCCAGGACGCCGACCCCGACGACGATGAGACCGCCGAGACGGACGGTGAGCTGAAGGGACAGGGAGTGGATTTCCTGCCGCAGCTCCCGGATGTCGGCCTTGGTCGCAAGCTCGATCATGACGAACTCTCGGATGGCCTCGGCGTGCGCTTCGGCCTGGTCCTGCGGGACGCCTCTCTCGCGGAGGCGTTTGCTGTAGCCAAGGGTATCGAAGGCGTAAACCATATCCCCTCCTAAGAGTGAAGCCAAGCGAGGAACCGCAGTCGTGCGAGGTGTTGCGCGAGCTCGTACTTGTGGCGGGTGAGGCAGAACTTGGAGCAGAAGTGTTTGAAGCCCCAGCGTTGTCGGATGAGACCGAATTTGCCGAGGCAGTGATGACATCTGTTCATCACGTCCCTCCGATGATGTGAGAGATCAGGTGCGCGGTCGCGCTACCCAGCTTAATTATACCGCGCGGTAAGGAAGCGAATCAGGCAAGATGCGGGGATGTGGGATTGGCTTCAGGGATTATCAGGCGGAGCGCCGAGCTTCATCGGAGCAGTGGCGGGATCAGCGATTGGTTTGATTGCGCTTGTCGTGGGCGCACTGTTCAACGCGCGTTTGAACAGAAAAAGGGATGACCGACTGAGGGCACAGGAAACGAGAGCGCTAGCCGCGGCGCTCAAAGCGGAGCTTGTCGCGAAATCAAGAAGCGCGTCGGATAATGCGACTAGGCTCAGAGAGCGAAACGAGCCGATAGAGACAGATTTTGCGGTACCAGATATCGCGCAATCGATTAAGGTACTGCCGAAAGTAAGCGATCGGCTTGGTCTGCTTGATGTGGAAACAATAGCAGCTGTGATCGATGCATATGCAGTGATAGAAAGATTCGGCGACTTAGTCATGCTGGAAGGCGGAAGGGCACTGGAAGGATTGCCGGCAAATCGGCGAATGATTCTGGTCAGCGGAGATCGAGCAAGGCGGGTACAGGGAGGGTATTTAGGAGTAAGTGATGTAATACAGCGAGCGATTACGCGATTAGAAGCATACGGCGTGTAGGAAGAGGTTCCGTGCAATATACATTGCGCGACGTTACAGAAACAAAACTTGCGACGCCTTCACTCGGCCTGGTGACGGATAATCGACCAGTCCGAGAGTGCGGAGGCGTCCTTTTGGATTGTTAAAGCCTCCTGTTCCGGCCGCATACCCAGCCTCTGCTGCAAGCTCTTCGTTCGATAACTCTCTTCCATCGAGGAGAGGGCGCAAGACGCGTTGCTCGGGCGTGGGTAATCTGCCAAGCACGTGTTGGTGCAACTCCTCAGTCGTGAGGGGTTGAGATGGCGCTTGCGAGGCGGCGCGGCCGGCGTCCGTAAACGCCAGCCTGCTACCGCGATATTCGATCATGCCCTTCGTCCGAAGGCTACCCTTCGGATTATTGAAGCCGCCGCCGCCGTATGTGTAGTCGGCCAAGAAGGCGACGGCCGTTTGCTCGGGCTCGGTGATGCCGATGGATTCCATCCATGCAATGGCGTTGAGGATACGCTGCTCGGGTCCTGTAATGTTGCCATCCGGATCGACCGGCGCTCGTGTTGGCTTCGGAATAAATTCCCGGTGAGCGGGCGTAGGTCGGACAGGAGGCGGCGTTACCGGAGGCTTCAGCGCGTTCATGGCACCAAGCAAGGCGTCACCCATCTCATTGAAATGACCCCACAGCAACGCCATAGCGCTGCCGTGCCGCTCTGCTTCTTTCACCATCCGGTCAAATATGTTCTCGAGCCGCGTGATCTGAGCGTCCTTAAGAACCGGCACTGCAATGCGCTTCTCAACGGTCTTTTCGCGGACAGCGTTTTGCGGTGTCGCTTTTTTCGATTGCGTTTCGAGTTCACTGATCCGCTTCCGCAATGCTTTCGGATCATCGAGGTGTGCGCGCTCGATCGTTGCTGCCATACGCTCTTGGTACTTTGCGAGATCGGGTTTGGCCGCCTTCCCGGTCACCTTCTTCTGGTGTTGGCCAGGTTTAGGCGTGGCGCTCGAATCGAACGTCTCGCGCGGACGAATGGTGGCTATCTTTTCTAGACGCAACCAGCCGGGAGACACCACGAGAGCTTGGCCGACGTTCAATTCCCGCACCTGCGATGCAAGCTCCCGCACGTGCGACTTTTCCACATGCTCGCCGAGCCAATCCATGACAGCGCGGAGCGAGTTTGGTCCGATCGTGCGGAAGGCGAACATAACATCGGCAAGTTCCGATACGCTTTTATTCATGCGGGCACTGCGCTGCGTAAGGAAAGTCACGCCGAGCCCGATATTACGACCTTCTTCGGCGACCTGCTCCCACGCTGCAACGCATTTCGCGAGATCAATCGCGCCGGATGGAATGACTTGGGGGATATATCGCGCCGCCTCGTCGAGAATTTGCTTCATGGGCTCGCGCCTGTGCCCATTGATCAGTTCGCCCTGACGCTGAAACAGTCTGTATGTGTAGTCGGTCACGAAACGGATTTTTTCTCCGACTGTCCACATCTGACCATTGGCCTTGCGAGAAAAGTCAATGATGGTGTTCGTATTCTCATCGACAACAAGGTCTGCAACGACAGCACCTCCAGTGGGTTCGATCGGAATATCGCCGTGCGCGCCTCCGAGTATTACGCATTCGATGCCGGGTCCCTTGCCGTCCGGCGAATGGCGCAAACCCCACCAGACCCCCATAGGATCAAGTGTGCACCATCGGAGATTCTGTTTGGTCATTTCCTCGACAAGGACGCTGCCGAGGTTCGTCTTCCCCATCCCTTTGCCCCCGTAGACGATGTCGGTGGAAGTAACAAAATCGCGCGGGAGAGAGACGTCGTCAGAAATTTTCAGTCTGGAATTCATATGTACGGGTTTATGTTGTTGCCTTGTAAATATGTCGCACAACACAGATTGCGCGACAGTCACTTGATAAATGCGACCCAATGCGTCTTCGAGCGATAGCCAGAGGTATGCCCGAAGAGCGGCTTGTGTGGCGTTAGGGCAAGAATGTCCTTCAAAGGAATCTCGATCTCGCTCCATTTGAAGATTAGTACGCCATCCGGTTTAAGGACGCGGAAGCACTCCGCGAAGCCCCGTTGGAGGTCATCGCGCCAGGTTCGCTTGTCGAGGACGCCATACTTGATCGCCATGTAGCTATTCGAATTTGCGCGCTTCAGGTGAGGTGGGTCGAACACGACGAGAGGGAAATGATTGCTCGGAAGGTCGAGCTGGCGGAAGTCCATAATCCGGTCGGGTGCTACACCGAACGTCTGGCGATTAGGCAATCGTTCCGGTGGTCGGTTCCTGTTGTCGAGGAAGAGTGCGTCTGGGTGCTTCTTATCGAACCAGAACATGCGGCCGCCGCAGCACACGTCGAGCACACGCCTAGTTGGTACCTCCATACATTGAGAGCTGCGTCGGCTGAGGTGTCTTCGTCACTGTGTACACATAGTCTGCACCATCGAAGCTCGTTCTGAACTCGTATCCCTCCCGCTTCAGGTCGATGATGCGCGCGCCGAGGCGCGTGATGAAGCGAGCGAGGCACCAATTGCGGGAGACGTAGCCCTCCTCGTGGATCTGCGTGCGAATGATGTCGAGCTGAGTCTTTGGCGTGCTCATGCCATTAGCTCAAGGGCGAGCTTCTTTAGACTGGTAAGTTCTTTCCAGACGGCGTCGAGACGCTTCGAACTGACGCGCCTGTCCTTCCCCGCTTGTCGCTCTTGATAGTCCTCCTTAAGTCGTTCGTACGTCGGCATCTTCTTATTGATCTGTTCGATTACATCGCGTGCGTGTATGTGTCGGTTATTTGCGAACTCGGGTCGCCAGTGGCGAATCTTCGCGTCGTACTCATTCCAGATGTCGGTGCTCATGCCCTTGGCGGTTTACCTACTAAGATGTCGAGCAGTTCCACGATCGAGAGGCGCTCCTTGAACGCAAGCTTTCGCAATCGCTCGTAGCTGCTCTTCCACATCCTGATTTGGACGTACTGCTTTTTCATGCTGCTTTTTTGATTGGCTCATAATTGCTGATGTATCCGGCCGCCTGAGGGTCCGGCAGGGCAATCCCGACTTCGGCCGCGATCTTGTCGAGGTAGTCGCTGAACGCCGCCCTATCGAGATCGCGCGTGCTGCCCGGTATCCTCATCTCCTCCCCTTTCACCGTAATGAAGCGTGCGGGGAGGAATTTTCGTTTCGCCCATTCGTGGATATCGTCGGCTGAGTGTCCGGTTTCGCGGGCGACGATTTCGAAGTAAGCCCACATGTACGCGTTCTGCGACTGCGAGCGTGTCGGCTTGTCTTCGCTGATGACGACCTTCGCGCCTTCGTGCCCCTCCATCCATTCCCGCCACGTCATCGCGGCCTTCATGGTCGGGAAGCACAGTTCGCCTTTGTCGATGTAGGCGTGGAAGGGCATAGGTTACGATTGGGCGACCTCTTCCAGGCCGCTGACGACATCTTCCTTCTCTTCGTCCTCCACGTCGGCGTGTTCGACCTCCCCGCCGGACAGGCGAATAATCTCGACGTAGTTTTTCACACCACTTTTCTTCATCTCAAGGGTCATTTCCTCGCCCGGCTGAACGTCAGCCATCGCCTGCACGAAGTAACTCGGGTCGGCGCCCCCTCGCTGGCGCATACGAGTGTCGTACTGCTTCTTCTCGCCGTTCTCTTCGAAGATATAGCGGACGTAGTAGCCGTCATCGCCTTCCTCACGTGGCGGCTTTCGGATGATCTTGTCCTCGACGATGCGGACAGTGTGCTTGCCGGTAGACTTGACGCCCTTCTCTGTCTTGAGGCCGAGCTGCAACTTGGGAAGCAGGCCAGCCTTGATAACGATCTCCTTACTCGTTTTCATGTTTGCGGTTCTTGCCGTGCTTGGGCTTAGCTTCTAATGGCGGCTGGGCCGTTTTAGCTTCAGACGTAGCAGCGTCTACGGTGAGGGCCGGAGAGAGGACGATCGGAATGTCGACCTTGCGCGGCTCCTGGCCGGCTGTTTCCTTGGCCCATATCGTTTGGGCGGTAAGGAACATGTCGAAGGCGTCATCTACCGGCGTGAACTTGAAGCGCTTTTTGTTCTTACGGTAGCCGAGCTGCAGGATGGCGGTTTTGAGGTTCGTAACGTCTACCGGCTGACCTTTGTAGAGAATCGGGTTTTCCCCATTTTCGAGCGCCCGGCGGTATGCGGAGATTTGCAGTTGGTATTCGGTCCAAACGTACTGCGATGTCTTGAAGTCAATGATCCAGTAGGAGACCTCGCCGGTCTTGCGGTGGCTGACGCGGACAAGCCAATCGAGCGTGCCGGCGAAACCGTGAATTTCCGAGAATACGGTTGTGTCCCAGGCGAGGGATTCGAGGACGTACTCTTCTTCGATCTCCTTTTTCCAGTCGAGAAACGAGATAATGCATTCGATCTCCTCGAAGGCGAGCTCCTCGAAGATCGGGTTATCCTCAGTGCTCTTGGACTTGTTCTCGAACTTCGAATCAATGCGGACTTCTTCTCCGCGAAGAATGGCTGAAATGGCGTCGTGGACTTTGCTGCCCTTGTCGCCGGCAGCTTGTTTTAGCGCTTCGGCTTCATCCCAGCCTTTCTCAGCGAGCCATTTATAGAAGTGGATACCCTTGGGGTAGAAGCCGGCGATCCAGGTAACGCTCGGAACCGCTTTAATGGTCGGATTACCGGTAGCGCCATCGCGCGCCTCTTTGAAGTACCACCGCTCATCGGCGACGGTAACTTGAACGATACCTCTCTCTTGATCTGTCTCACGAATTATCTTTTTCATGCATTGGGTGATTGCTCTGGTAATTGCGTCGATGGTTCAAACGTGGGAACCGGATGGCTCATGTGAAGGCGGCGTGAGCGCCGATGAATGCCAGTATTATCGACCTGAGAACGACTGCGCCGATGCTGCGCGGGGTGAGGCCGGCTTTGCGGCAACGCGCTTCGTATCTCCTGCGGCGGTAGGCCATGAGGGCGCGCTTGCTGTCGCGGCGGATGGCCTCGATGCTGTAATTCATAGTGTGAGTAATGAGCTTGTAATGCCGTGATGAGCGAGAAGCGGCGGCCTGATATTGCGACCTAGTGGGCCGTCTTGGGTTTAGCAATCCGGCAGCTTGGTACTCAGGTATACGTATCGCGTCAACGCCGCTTTTCACTCACCACGTTTCAAAGAGCTATAATGGCATTATCTCGCATGTTGTCAGCATTGCAAGCATACAGTAGCGTTACGCTTGGGGATAACGAGTTTGTCAAGGAGGGAGGCAAGGTAATGCAGCGGTGTGTGGCATTGATCGTCTTGATCATAAATCTTGTCGTTTTGTCAGCCGCAGTGGGGGCCCAAGTCTCTGGGTCTATCACCTGTAGTCCGGTCCTTGCTTTTGATCCTGCGCTAGGTAAAAACCAAGTCGTTTGCACTGTACCTGCTTTAGAAAAGACGATAGACGCGCTGACTCAAAGACAACCGAGTGAAAAGCGCGAACGTCTTTTGGCAATTTATAACGAGCTTGTGACAAAGCCCGTCGCTGACCTGAACTTACTTAAGTACACTACGGCGTGTGAACACCCTAAGATCATAGTATGTCGGAGTTTGGATGCCGAGGATGTGAAGCCATATGTTGAGGCAGCTTTAGAGGCGAAGAAATCAGCTCTAACGGAGCATGAGGCACTAATATCGCGGAATACCGCGTTAGCGAGTTTAGCGGTTAGTTGTCTTTCGCTGGTAATCAGCTTTTTTACTTACCGCCAGAAGGCGAAAGAAGCGGCATCAAAGCCTGTAGCGGAGGTTAAGCCGCTGTCTCACGATGAGGAAGCGCAATGAAATTCTACCAGATGCTCGACCTTTGCTGCGGGTGTGGAATAAGCATCTTCTCAACATCTTTGCGTGAGCGGCTGAAGCTCGCGCGCGTGTTCTTAATGGCCGATTTCAAATGTCCAGTGGGTAGGTCAACCTTCCGAGTCGTCATCCTGTGCGCATCGGTCGGCATTCCCCCCTCCAATAACCGAACCCACGCCTCCCCCCTTCCCATGTCCTTCAAGTCCTGCTCGGGCGCATCAATCGCGCGTGAGATGATCGGTGCATCCGCTGCCCCCACGCGGAACGAAACGATAGTCCCACAGTTCCCCAGGATGGCATGTTGCAGTTCCTCTGGAAGCTGGGAAATGAATTGGTGAGCAAGGCTAAGCGAGAGCCGCCATTTGCGGGCTTCGGAGAGAATGCGACCGAAAGCGAGTGAAGCGAAGTTCTGAAATTCGTCCACATATAGCGTGTAGTCCTTGCGCAGCCCCTCGGCCTGGCTTGACCGTGCTTCGGCGGCGCGGGCGAAAGAGGAAACGAGCAGGGCGCCGAGGAGGCGCGCGGGCTCGTCGCCCATGTCGGATAGGTCAACGACAAGGGAGGTTCCGCTGTCCATGAGCTTGCGGATGTTGATGGTGCTCGTGGGCTGGCCGATGACGTAGCGAAGTGGCAAAGGATCTGCGAGCGCCGCTACCTTGTTCTGCAGCGAGGCGATTTCGATGGTTTGGTCTTTGTCGGATTTGGCGGTAAACTCAGTCCATGTCTGGCGGGTTTCTCTGTCTCCGCACTTTCGCAAAAGTTTGCTCCTGTAATTGTCATCGGAAAGGACACGCCGAATATCGAGAAGGGTGGTGCAAGGCGTGTCGAGCAGCAAGCGGACTGCGGCGCGCAAGTAGTAAAGCAAACGTGGCGTCTCCGGCCCCAGTTTCCATATATCCGAGAAAATAGAAACGATGTCGGCAGTAACGCGCCATCGGTCGTCCGGCGGCACATTCTCGAGCGGGTTCAATCCGACAATGTGGGAGAGGTCGGCGGGTTTCCAGTAAAGGTGCGGAACCGGTGAGCTATCCGAGATCGCTTTGGCGGCGTCGCCGTGCTTGTCGATAAAGCAGAAGCCGCGGCGCGTCGCAAAGTCCTGGGCCATGAGTGAAAGCAGCCAGGTGGTTTTGCCCGTCCCGGTTTGGCCGATGGCATAAAGATGCTGTCTCCGGTCAACATCCGAAAGTTCGACCGGATCGCCTGTCGTTGTGTAGTTGCCGAGAATCATAATCCGCCGCCCAACCCGCGCTCCTTGCTTGCCGTCGGTAAGAGGTGGCGCGGTGCGAGGCGAGCGGGAAAGAACGGCCTGCCAGGAATTATCGCATGGGCCTAGTGATGCAAATCCGCAACGCTTTTTTCAATCATTAACCATAGACAGTTTTTTTTAAAAGGCAGGGGTCCGTGATCAGGACGTTCACGGCTTCGAGGGCGCCAGAGATGCGTTTGATAAGAAAGGTGAACGCGGCCACGGCTAGCGCAAAGGCGATCAGCAGCGCAGTGGTGTGAGCCGCGAAGTCCATAGATTGCGGCGTAGCTGGGAAGTTCTAAGTTTGGGTTAACGGTCAGTTGTCGAGGCGAGGTGATATGGGTCAGCTCTGCTGTTCGACTATTGAAGCAGTTCGGGGTTCTCGTAGATGTTGCCGATGACTTCGGCCCAGTTACCATTAAGTCCGGTGGCGCGTTTGCCTTCGCCCCACATGAAGGCTGCTTCTGTGAAAACTACAGGTTGGTCTTCGGGCTTACCTCCGCTCCAATGACGACGGACAATATCCCCCTCATAAATGGGTTTTCCGTTTTTGTCTTTGAGGCCGGTGAATTGCACAAGTTCAATATTGCCGTCCTCATCCTCCCGCCACTTGCCAGTCAGGTTTGGGAGCTTTCTCCCTTCCTCGATGTCGTAAAGCAATACACTGCCGCTGTCGGTAAAGAGGAAGTCGCTGCCGTGCCGCCACTTCTTATTTTCCTTATCCCACGCCCTAAATTTGATTTCGCGCATTGTTTTCGTCGAACGCATTATCCGCACTCGACGCTGCAACTTTGTAATGAGTTCATTGTCTCACTTGGTGGAATGTCGTCAACTTCCGCACTGCGTGGAAATGTGGCGTAGTGCGAAAGATGGCTCAACAGAGCCGCCCTTTCCCTTCCAGGAAAGCCCCAAACGAAAAAGCCGCCGGTTGCAGTCGGCGGCTTGGCACGAAGTATAGCACGGCGGGCGAGGACTATCGGACAGGGCGAGTTCGGACGCCTCTGGTGTCCGAAAAGCCTGCTCCGATAGCCCACAGCGAGGCGCGAGCGAAGCGAGCGCCGGTCGGTAGCCGAGGCGGAGCCGAGACCATTGTAGCCAGCCGCTATCTGCGGCGGCGTAGGCGACGGATATAGGGATTGACCGCCGGCCTGGGCGGAAAGCGGTCGGTCAGCGAGCGGTAGCGGTCGCAGGGGCACTTCTTGCACTGGCCCCAGGTCAGCCGGAGCCAGGAGTGCTCTGAGCCGAAGTGTCCGCATCTGCAATGAGGCATATCGATCGAGTGAGGCTGATAATGCCTCGCCCAGGGGCAGGCGACGGGTGCCCGGGGTCAAGGCCTTGTGCCTTGACGCTGGGCTGCGCCTGCCACAATGAGGCGAGGGGCAGGCCCCCACTCGGAGATGGCACGGTGTGGCGTGAGATCGAACGGAGGCACCGTACTGTTTCATGTGAACCGTGGTGGACTGACCGCCCTGTGAGCTGCGTCGCTCCGCGACTAATTCATATGCTGGGAACGGAGGGGGCTCGGACCGCAGGTCTGAGAGGGCGGCGCGAGCGTGAGCGACCAGCCGCACGTCCCCCGGTCCCCGACATGTAGGAGGGGAATAAGAAGCCCAATGCATATGAATTAGTCGCGGAGGAAACGACGCGCGAACAGTGGCGGAACTGGTTGAAATTGCGGGGTTTGCGCATTGTATTGGCTACCTACGGAGACTACCTACGTGAAGATGTAACGTAGGTGGGTCTATAGGAAGGGATATGGCATCGAATCTGTGCCGGTGAGGAGTTGGGAGATGACAGACGAATACCAGGAACCGAGGCTGTACGAGGTGAAGGTGCATGATCGTATTGTGGGACGGTACGAACTGCTTGACGATGCGATGGCGGTGAAGCGGTTAGAGAAGGATCGGAACCCGAACCTGCATGTGAGTGTGGTGGATTGGCGGGGAAGGTCGGTGGGGAGGGATTGAGGTTGTCCACAGGTGGGTGAAGGGTTCGTGAAGCGGTGCGGTAGAATTGTGAAATGCATGTGGGGAATGTAGAATGCTTAGTGTGCGTGAGAGCCGGTAACGGCCGCGCGTACAAAGCATTCCCCATGCAGCAAAGGGCCGTCTCGTAAGAGGCGGCTTTTGCGTTTCGAGGTTGGCTCGGAGTAGCGTAAGGGCGAAGTATTGCGGCGGTGTGAGCGTTCGCCACTGGTCAGTTAATAGCCCGCGCGGAATAACCGCATAATGTCCGCGCCGCTACTCTCAGCCAATCTCGCACAGATCATTCCACGACTTCGGATCGGCCAACACGAAGAGAAACCTCGGCCGCCAAAAATAATAAGCTCCGTACAGGTGCAAGTGCGAAAGGAGCGGGAAAAGACGGCCGCCCTGTCTCCGCTCCCATCTGACTTGGATCGGTGCGAGAGGGCGCTTGTTCTTAGTCCGACAGATGACTAAGACTGATGCGTACAGTGGAATGTGACGGGTTCTCGGCCAGCTTTCTGAAATCAGAAGGTAGAGGGCGGTTTGGTGTGGTGGAGAAAAATGCATTATGAAGCCGAGCATGAAGATATTTTTGGTGGGACTGCTAATAGCGGGCGTTCTGTGCACTGTGGCTGGCGTTTGGGAACACTTTGGTGCGCGTGGAAAATGGCTGACGAGTGCTGGGCTAATGTTCGATATTGCGGGTATCATACAGTTCGAAGTTAGCGGCGTTTTTGAGACTTGGATGGAGAAATATGGGGACGTAGAGCAGTATCCCGGTGGACCGCCTTCTCGGATAACCAGGCAGATTATCGATAATCCTGATACGCCGATACGTACGTGGGTGCGTAATACGCTGTTCTTCGATCATCGGACAGGGTTGCAGCTCCTTGTCCTCGGGTTTGTGATGCAGTTGATCGGGACGTGGGCTTGGTAGGGGTGATCGCTCGGACCAGGATAGTGAAACTGCTTGACGACATTATAGAGATGGCGACCGATGGAAAGAGCCCATCTGAAGTAGGGCGTCTTGAGGAAAGGGCAGATGAGCAGAATTGAAGCAGTAGTGGCCGCTGCGAGAGAATATGGGAAGCGGTCTGTCGAAAATATGGAGATGGGACAGAAGCTCGGGCGGAAGATAATCGAGGCGTACGACAAGTATCTTCGTCCGGAAGGCAATTTGGTGGTCGGTGTGCCTCCGCAAGGCGACTGGAAGCCCGACGTTGGCGATTATCGCGACGCGACGTTCTCGTTTTATCATGAGCCGATATTGACAGTGCGCGACATCGAGTTTGGAATATGCGTGCAGGTTCTCGAAAATCTTTGGGTTCGGCAAGTGGTTAGGTTAGAGAAACAAGGGGAGCGCATCGCGGTGTTCGTTGACGCTGGCGAAGCGGTATGGGTCCCTAGTGAATACAGCGATGCGGATATTGAGCGCGTGTGCGAGCGCCTTTATCAGGCTCTGCTCGGGATATACCGAGGGGATGTGAATGTGTTTGTGCACGGCGATGCGCGCCAGATCACCATCGGATTTGCAGCGCGAAGATAGGTTTTCGGGGACTAGCGAACACCAGGTAATTTAGGAACCCACCTCGGTTCTGCCGATTGGCGGATTCCGAGGGACTTGTAAATTTCCTGCCGCTTTTGGTCGGCGATGGTATGGAGGATGAGGCGTGTCTTGTGGGATACGCTACCTGGTTTGCGGAGCACCGCTTCAATCAGCGGCGCGAGGGTAGCGAGGTGATCAGGCATAGAGGTCATACGAATTTTATGGGGCGGGTAATGAATTTACCGAGCTTGGAATGGATGCCAAAGAGCATCTGTATAGGCTCTTCGTACCCGGCTTTGATCGAAAGGGCGTAGGCGTTGTAGCCAATCATCGAGCCGTTCGCGACGAAGTTGCTGCCGTCGAAAGCCTGATGGAAGTGCCCGAAGCAGTCGAAGTCGGCTCGTTTGAGGGTGTTCCACTGCGCTATTGCCTTACGGACAGGGATGGTAATGCCTCCTACTCCTCCTCCGTAATTGATGGCGTGGCCATGATGAAAGCGGATCGTCCAGTCGTACACCTGAACGTAGGAATGGTAAGAATCGGGGATCTGAAACGTCACGCGCGGCTCGTCTCGGTATCGGTCTGCGAGGTTGTTGTATAGCAGCCATTCGAGTGAGTGAGCGTGCTCTGTTGCGTGCCGTTGGTCCTTGGTGGTGCGGCCATGGTTCCCCGAGTGGCAAACGCACAGAATGTTGAGCTTGGAGTTCTTCAAGAGGTAATCCAGACCGGAGATGATTAGCTCTTGGGCAAAGCGACAGGCCTCCGTCGGACCGAGCTTGGCGGTTTCGACGAGTTCTTCGTGAATGTCGCCGGTTATGAAGTCTCCGAGTAGGGCCAGTACGAGGTTGTCAACCTTCGTATTCTGTTGCTCGATTTGGATGAGCCGAAGGAGAGTGGAGAAGTAGCTGAGCGCGCGGGCGCGGGCGATTTCGAGGGTGTAGGTATTGAGGCCATTGACTTGGGCGGCCTTAACCTCTTCTTCGAGATGCCAGTCGGAAGCCAGGGCGATCATCGTCGCCTCGCCACTGAGCGATTGCGAGCGGCCGATCTTGTAGTTCTGAACGGGGCGACGCAGCGCAGAAGCGGCCTGAACTTCGCGTTCAAGCCGCTCGTTCTCTTTAATGAGATAGGAAAGTTGCTGCTTTTCCCGTTTACGCTCTTCTTGGCGCTTTTGGGCTTGTGAGGCCTCTTTTACCGCCTGTTTTGGATCGACTTGTGGGTCGCGAAGTAGCCTAAGCGCGCTCCTTCTGAGGCGAATGGCGGCGAGGGATACGCCGCATTTAGCGGCAAGCTGGAAGTCGTCAAGCTTCTTCCAGTTCTTCTTGATGAAGCCATTTATGTCGCTTCGTTTCATCGGATTTCGGGCGCACGATGGATTTCTCCTAGGTCGTCATGGCCGCGGCAAAAAGTACAGCGAAGATGACGAGGAAAATGCAGACTTGGTACTTATTAGAGCCCAACTTGTTTTTGCGCGTAGTGTAAAATCGCATAGACGATTGAGCCGACCGTGATGCTCTCCCAACCGGGAAGGGCCATTCCGATGAGCGGGATGGCGAACGAGAGGGCTGCTACTAATGCGCGCCAGATTGACTGCGCGATTGAACCTTGTGTGAACATGGAATTAGTTTTTCTAATTTATAATTCCTGCTTTGAAGGGCAGGCGTTCGCATTGCGCCTACCTTCCAAAGACGGCTTTGATGTATTTCATTATGTTGTTGAGGACACCGATATCGCCTGTCCAATCTCCCGTCAGATATGGAAGAGGGTCCTCTGAGTTCATCATCGGATTGGTGAAGCGTGACACCCATTGTCCGTTCTTCAGGACGTACTCGTAAAGGCCGAAGTGCAGGTGTGCTCCGACGACTGCCGGTGCGTTGCCCCAATAGGCGACGTTGCCAGAGACGACGAAGCCAGTATTGCCAAGGTGGCCGATCACGTCGCCCTGCTTTACGCGCTGACCTTCGCGAACGGTGTAGTCCTTCAGGTGGCAGTAGGCAGTCCAGACCGCGCTATTCCCCGGCGTCTCGCCGTCTAGCGGATCACTGGCGATCCAGACGCCCAGGCCGCCGGCGCCCTTGGGATCGGTGTAAATCTTGAGGATGTAGCCATCGTGGGCGGCAAGCACTTCGTCGCCGTAGTGAGTGAAGATATCGATGCCGGCGTGGCCACCGAGGTATAGATGATAGTCGTCGTGTTGCCCGTATGAAGACGAATAGAGTTCGGGGTTCTCGCCCCAAAACTGCATGATATTGCCCTGGGGGTATTTCTTGAGAACGGCGTCTCGCAAGGGGCTTTTTAGAGAACGCTTGAAATCGTCAAGCTTCATATGTGGTTCATTGTATCACCCGGTCGGTGGACGAAATACGCAAAGGCAAGGGCATGAGGATAACTGCGGTTCAGGCATGAAAGAACTGCGCGGCGTAACCGACAAGTGTGGAAAGTACGGTAGCGCCGCCTACGATGATCCATCGTTGACGCTCAAGCGCGCGGATGCGGGTCTCATGGTCATCGGTCAATGTATCGATCTTCTCGACCATACCATCGACCTTCTGATCGAGGCGGATGAGCAAGTCGTGATCGCTGTGGTACTGAACAAGCTCCGGCGGTTCGAGGATCATACGTCATTATGTTGTCTGGATTATCTGCGCCCAGATGTGCGTTCCTTCGTCTCCGGACGTGGTCGGGGAGTTGGTGCCGTACACGAGCACTTCGATGTAGTCGTTCACGATGAAGGCACGCATGAGCGTTGCCGTTCCGCCCACCTTACTGGTCGTTATCGTGTCGGTGACCGCGCCACCGGCGATGACGGTTGTGCCGTTGAGCCGTATGACCATGTTTGCCGAGTTGGATGAGCCGCCGGTCCCTGTGATTGAAACGCCCACGAGCCACGTGCCAGCCGTTTTAAATGTGATGCGGGTGTTGTTGGTGACGTTGTCGTGCATCGTGTCGTCGTCCCACGATTCGCCAGCGAACTGTAGGACCAGGCCATCGGAGAAGCCTTGTGTGCCGGTCTGTATTGCCTTCACGCCGAATCGCGAGGGGAAGGACTTGTCGAGCTTGCCGCTGGAATTGAGCTTCGGGGCCTTACCGCTATCGCCCGCACCGGCTGACGTGTTGATGAAATCTGAAGCGAGAATGTCTGTTCCTGCGGTGATTGCCATATTATGAAATTGTGTAGGTGCTGAGCACCGTCATCGTCTCGCTCGCGCTTTTCACCCACCCACCCGTGAGGAGGTGGCTGAACATTTGGCCACTGTCGGCCGATGCGGTGCCATCGATGAATGTGCCCCACTCCTGATACGTGCCGTTTGTGTCCGCCTTGGTGAAAAAGAATTGGATCGAGGCCACGTTCGAGCTTACGCTCTGCACGGCCGGCACCTTGCGGAATACTTCGGTGCCGAGCTTTACATCGCCTGATGCGGGTGCGGTGCTTCCAGAACCGAGTGCGCCATAATTGATCGTACCCGTGTATGTCAGCGTTCCTGCGATGCGCTGTGCGATGAGTGCCCGTCCCACAAGAGGTACGAGATTTGTTACCCGCATTTCGCGCGTCTTAAACGGGCGCAAAGCGTCGATGAGTGCGTGGTATCGCGCGCGGTACGTCGTCGGTTTGTAGAGGTGCCTTCCCTCTGTCAGGCCGCTGATCTGTCGCTCTATTTCGGACGCTTCAGGGCTTGAGGTATCGAAAATCTCAAAGAGGTGCTCTCCACGTATTTCGAGGCTTTCTTCTTGTGCATTGAGTTGTTGCATGGTTCTCTTAAAGAGTAGCACGCCTTAAGCCCACTGGCTGAGATTCCACACACCTTTCTGGCCGCCTGTCGGCGCCCACCGCGAGTTCGCGCTGTACTTTGTCATGCTCGCGGTATCGGTGACCGTTATCGCTTCGGAGTTCGCGTGAATTTTGCGTACCTGGCCATCGGCATTGAGTGCGGGGATCGGAGTTCCGAGCGCGAGCAGAAAATCGACGACTCCGAAAAGGCGGCCGCCGAAAGTAACCTTGTAGTGGTACTCCACGGTCGTGCCGTCCTCATCGAGCGTTGTCTCGACTTTTTGGATGATGTAAGTCGTATTAACGCTGATACCGTAGGCGGGAGAGTTGATCGTGAGGACCTGCCCCGGCGCGAAATAGCTCCCCGCTGTGAGGAGACCCGTGCGCGTCACGAATTCTCCGGTGAGTATGGGATTCGCGTATTGATCGAGCTCCTTGAGTGCGCGCTGGACGGCCTGATCGGTTGAGATGATCGAGCTGTCGTCGATGGTGTACGAGTGGATGCCGTCGCCTCCCTCAAGCGCTACCATCGCCGCGATCGATGCGGCGCTCTGCTGCTCGGTAATGACGTCGATCGGGTAGGTGAATTTCACCTCGATCACGTCTCCGCCGACGGGCGTCGCGCTGCCGGAAGCGAGCCGCATCGATCCGCGCGAGGCGTTATACATCGCATAGTTGCTTCCTTCCGGATCTGGATCGGTCCCGAAGGTCTGCGCGGCGCCGTTGAGTTTTATGCTCGACATGGTCCACACCGGATACACTAGGACCCACTCGCGCGCGGTGCTGCCGGGTGGTATCGTGATCGTCTGCGTATAGACCGCACTTTCCTGCGTGCCGCCAAGCACCGTAATGTCGTTGCGTATCTGGCTGAGGTCATAGCTGATGGCGAGCGTCTCGTGATTTTTGCTCGTGTCGGTGATCGACTCCGGTGCAGCGGGAGCGGTATTCGGGTCGACGAAGTGCACGACCTTGTCGTATCCGATGTACCAGATGTAGCCGGTGAGCTTGGCAAGAATCTCGAAACACTGCCGCAGTGGAATGTGGTTGAAAGCGACCGTCGTGATCGTCGGCCCCGGATTGGTGATGCCGGATGTCGTGAGCCCGTATCCGCTCGCGACGTTGGTGCTTAGGAGGTCGGTCACGATCGCGTACAAGCTCGCATTCGAATAGGTCGCCTGCGCGGATTTATTGATGGGGATATAGGTGTAGTCGGTCGCCTCGACGTTGTATTCGATCATCTGACCGACGCCGGTCTCGTGCGGTACGACGCGCGTGATGAATCCGCCGAAAAGGTAGCGGGTTCCGTCCTTGAAGACGATCTCCTTGCCGACGGCGGGCGCTGTCTGCCCCACTTTTTGGGTAATCACGAGGTCGATCGTATTTCCCTTATTCTGAACCTGCTCGGTGATCAGCGAGCTGCCGTTTTTATATTGCGGAAGAAAGTTGCTGCCTCCTATGGTAAGCGTGAGTGCCATAGCTAGACGTGCACGACCTTGGCGTTGAGGAGAAGCGGGCGCATGAGCTGTTCGATCTGTCTGCGCATTTCGCTGATGTCGCTGTCGCGCCGCACACTTGGATTGTTGATGATGACATTGACCGTGGCTGCGCGCGCACCCACTTGGTTCGCCGGAATGACCTCCTCGCCGGCATGGGCGATGATCGGGACGGCCTGGCCGGGCGCGCCGGGTACGATGCCACCCTCAGCGAAGTGTGGAAGCGCGCTGCCGACGAAACTTCCGACGGAGCCTATGATGTTGCTGACGATTTTAACCGGCGTGCTCACGATTGCTTTCATGCGGTTGAAAGCATCAATAATGGCTTGAATGCTGTTTTTTATCGGGGTGGTGACATGATCATCAAACCATTTGACCGCTGCATCCCAGATGGAATGGAAAAAGTCACTTATCCCTTGCCATGCATCGTGAAAGACGTTGTCGACCCATAGTATTTTATCGCTGAGAAAGTCGATGACGGCATTCCATGCAAATTTGATGTCGTTCCAGAGGCCGATGAGCAGCGGCTTGATGGTGCCCCAGTTCTTCCATACGAGAAATGCGATGGCCGCAAGTGCCAGTGCGACAATGGTGATTGGATAGAATACGATCAGCCCTTCTACGCCGAACGCCATAAAGACTTCGGCTGCGCCTCCAATCGCGGCAACTAGTACGCCTATCGCTGTTGTCAGTGTCCCGATCGCTATGGTGATGCTGCCGAGAAAGACGAGAATCGGGCCGAGGACTGCGTTGAGCGCGAGCCCTTTGACAATCCACGCTTGAGTGCTCGGGGTTAGAGTATCCCACCACTTGACGACCTTCTCCAACCACGAGGAGAGTTGCTCCATAAATTTCGTGACAATAGGGAGAATAGTCTTGCCCATCTTGCTCATTTGAAAATTGATGCGCTCCTGCGCGGCTGCCATTTTGCCAGCGTCCGTTTCGGCATAGTGCCGCGCCTGATCCGCCAGTTGTGCATGCAGCGCTACGAGCGCCTGGGTGGGCGTAAGGCCGTCCTTTATGGGGATTCCCAGGGTGGTAAGCGCCCTGCCCATGCCTTGCAGTGCCTGGTTGACCTGTGTGGTCGCGGTGGCGAGGTCCTCGTGCTTGAAGCGCGCGAGGTCCATCGCGTCTCTGTTCGCCTCTGTTGCCTGCGTCACGTCGTGGGTCGCGGTGAAAAGCGCGTTAAGCGAATTAAGAGAATCGCTGTATGAAAATCCGAGAGCAATAGAGCTTTTAGCGGTCGCTTCGAAGGATGACATGAGTTTGTCGGACGACGCGCCTGCGAGATCTTGGCCTTGCGAGAGGAGGTCGAGTTTTCCTCGATACTGCTCGATGCTGTGCTGAATGGTGGCGATCTTCGCCGCAGCTGCTTCCTGTGCTGCGCCGTGATCCTTGGCGAGCTGCTTGGCCGTTTCCGTGACCGTATTTGCTTTGGCTAGTTCAGCATTGAGCGTGTCGAGCTTGTTCGTGAGAAATTGCTTGGCGGAAGCGAGCCCCGTATCAGCGGAGGTACTCGCGTTGGCTTGAGCGATCTGATTGGAAATGGAAGTTGAGAGTGAGTCTTCTGCCTCTTGCCGACTTTCCGCAGCTTTTTCCAAGAGCGTGCCTATGGCGACGATGGGTGCGGTGAGGCCGATCGACATTCTCATGCCGGCGTATTGAATGTTCTCGCCCATCGAGACCATCTTTTCTCCGGCAGCGGTAAAAGACGCGCCCACGCTCTGCATTTTCGCGACCATGCCGTTGGCTATTGTGCTGACCTCTGTTGAGAGCGCTTCGAGCCCAGCGGTCGCTTCGTTTTGGAGCCTGACTATTAAGGTAAGCGCTGTGTCATTGGGCATACGTTATTGGACAGCATCGGCTGCTTGCTTGGCTTTCTTCGATTCGATGGAAAGCTTCTTCTGCGCGAGCTCTAGCACCCACGCTGGCTGGCTTTGATAGGTTTGGTAATCCCAGCCGTATTCCTTCATGATTTCCAGCATAAGGATGTCGCCGGATAGCTGGTCGTCGATGAATCGTCTTATGTCTTCGGCGTAGTCTCGTCTTTTTTTTTGTCTGCGGTTATCTCGTTCACCTTGGCGATAATCTCATCGCTGTCTGCGGCGGGGAGATCGAGAACCGCGGCGACCACGTTGTCGGTCTTGCCGTTAACTGAGACGATTAGGCTCTCAAGGGCGCGATCGGTGGCGACGTTCGCCTTGCTTGCGGCGACGCTGAAGTTTTGCTTATCGCCTGCCTGCGTGAGCTGCACGTCTTCGAGGAAGGCGTCCGTGATATAGCGCTTCTGGCGGCCAGTGATGAATGTTCGAAGGACGACGGCTACGCCGCCTTTGGTCGTGAATGCAATGGTGTCGTTTTCCATATTATTGGTAGTTAGTGCCTACGTAATTGTTCGTGACGATCGCGCTGATTTCCTTGTCGGTCGCGTCGTATTGCACTTCGAATTCCTGCTTGACGTAAGTGACGGCGTCGATCTTGTACTCAAGCGGCTCTTTAGTGAGAATGAGCTTGCCGAGTTTGAGTTGGATCAGCTCCGGTGTTGGTACGGTGCCGAGGAGAGCGCCCAGGAGGGATACTACCAGCGCGCTATTTGTGTTCGATTGGTATTTACTCAGCTCGGTAGTGTCGGCGAATTGGAGGGTATAGCTTCCCTTGATCTCAAGTGGCCCGGCGATGTAGCCGCCGGCGACGGGAGTGTTCGCACCGGAGAGGAAAGCGTCGTCAAATTGGACGTTGTTGCTGATGTCAAGGGAGAAGTTTACGAGCGGTGTGGGGTTCGGACCGGTGCCGGGGGTGCCGGAGTTCACGGTCGCACCCGCCCATGTGCAGTGCGAGGTGCCTGCCTGCGTGGTGGCGATTGAGTTTGGCGTGGTGCCTGATATACGTGCCTTTATCAGCAACGTGGTGGCGGTTTTAGTCGTCGCTATGACTTGCGGATGTGCCTGGGTGCCGTTGCCGTAGGCGGTGCCCTCGGTTCCCGAGTCGTTTATCGCGCTCTTCAGGTTGTCCAAGAAGACGGATGCGGAGCCCCCAATCAGGACTTCGTAGGGTACGCCGGTGAGCGCCGTCTTGGCGGTATACGTGACGGCCCCTATAACTATCGTGGCGCCGTCGGCTGGTGCCGTTGCGTCGGAGGTCAAGGTTGTCGAGGCGAAGGTGCCCAGGGCATTGCTGAAGCTGGTGCCGAATGTCGCCGTCATCTCGTTGCGCGAGAAGAGCGTGTCGAGGGTATAGCTTGACGAAAGGCTTCCGGTGTCGGGAAATGCCCCGAGCACGTCGATTTTGCATTTGGCAAAATCCTTGTCGATGGTGAGGTTGAGTTTATCGACGACACAGTTCGCGTAGCGTTCGGTTTGCACCGCTCCCTGCGCGACGAGCAAGGTCGCGGTCTTCATGCTGGCGTTCGCGTTCTGGACGCTGAAGGTGTGATCGTAGACCGCACTCTCGCCCGAGTGCGTGCCTGAGCTGCGGCTGCCGAGCGTGAGGCCGAGGACGTACGGAAGTATGTCTACGGTCGGGACGAATTCAAGTGAGCCCTTGCCGTACTTTTTTATTGTCAAACTGTTCGATGTCTTGTTGCGGATGCCGCGCGCTGAATTGAGGAGCACTTTGTCCGCCATGCTCTGAAACGAGAACGACTCCCACTTGAAGTAATCCGTCGCGGCTACTGGGGTTCCCGGTGTCGTTTCGATGCCGATGCCGATTTCTACTTGCCGTCCGCTCGTCTTAGCCATAAGGTTATTTTACTAAAGTGATAAATGTGGTTGATAATATCGTCTTTTGAGCGGCTTCATCTTCGGGAAGCTCGCGCGTCTCGCCGGCATGAATGCCCCAGTCGAGAGCGGGGAAGTCGATCGTCTTACCCGATGTAACGAAGCGCTGCGTCGGTGTGGCCGGTGATGCTTCGTCGGTCGATTTGTCTGTGGTCTCGTTTTTCTCTTTCATAAAAAAGGTTAGCGAATTTGGGTAAAGTGCGCGGTGATCTCCACCGTCCCTTCAATACTCCACGCAGCTTCTTTTCTCTTGCCCATGGTCATGCCGTAATCGACACGACTCATGGTGCTAAGATCAGTGCGAAGATTATTCGCAGGGTCGATCTCGACATTGTGGCGCAAGATATAGAGCAGGGACTTTGGGTCGAGCAGGTACGTGTCTTTCTGCCGACCCTCCATGATATTATACAGTGCATTTACGCCTGCAACTATCTGGCTATCCTCATTCAGTGTATCGTGGATATCCGTCACTACCGTGAATGAGAGCCGGATTTGGTGCATATCCTCCACGTTGGTCATGTTGCTTACGCGCGTATCGACCTTCGCGACGATGAGGGCGGGAAGCTGGCTGGCGGCGACTCGTATCGGATCGCCGTAGAAAATGCCCTGGAATACTGATGTACCCGCTTTGATGGTTTCGACATACGTCCGCATGATCGGGTCGATATAAAGATCGGTCATAGGAAGTTTGCGGCTCGATTGGCGACCACCGCCTGGAAATAGTTGTGAAAGATTTTGACTACGGCTATTTTTCCTCTTTCGTCAAGCGCCATCATAACACGACGCGGGAGTCTGGTCCGAGGAGCATTTGACTGGTGATATTTGAAATACTCGACTTGGTTCCACACCTGGGCCATGTCGGGTCGCACAAGGGTTAGGAAGCCGTTGCGCATGGTTCCGGTCTTTTCAAGAATGCCCTTGCCCGGATACCGTTTTGCTTTCTGGCTGCCGTAGGTGGGCGAGAGTGGCTGCCAGTGCTCTCCGATGGCCGCCCCTTCGGTTTCAAATACGTCATTGCTGAAAAGGTTTTTGAGCATGTATGCAGTCTCCTGGAAGGCTGGTGTCCAGTCTCGTACGCGATCGGCGATGAGTAGGAGTGTGCGCGATAATTGGGTCTCTCCTTCGATCGTTACGGTGAGTGTGAGACCGCCCGTCATAGTTAGTATGTGTCGGCCATCGAAAATTGCGCTGCGTCGGTGTCAGTAGCATTTGGGTAGCCGTCGAGTCTGTCGGATTTGGTGACCCTGAGTAGTTCAACGCTGTTTGAATCGAGAAGGATAAGTTTTCCGTCCGTGACGCGCTTCAGGATCGCGCGTGCCTCGCCGAGCTTTTTGCCGCCGTCGCCGTCGGCACCGAATTCCTCGTATTCAATATAGCCCGCGGCGAGCAGCTCGCAGATCTGGGAGATGGTCTGGGGGATTTCGGAGAGCGGCAGTTGATAGCGTGCGAATATCGCAGCGTTGATCTCGGCCTCGGCTTGCTTACGCTTTGCCTCGACGCGGTGCTCCGGATAGAAGGGGTTCTTCGTGAGGTGCGCCTGCTTGCGGATTGCATAGAGCGAGCAATAGCGCACGCTTTCGTCGGCGAGGACGGCCGTCGCATCGGCGATGCTCGTTTCATCCGAGGTGTAGCTGTTGAAGTACGTGGATTTGAAATACAGATACCCCTCGCTGCCGGTGTATTCGAGATAGGCGCCTTGCGGATCGCCGACTTGAATAACCACAGGGGAGCCGGACGAAGTTAACTCGGTGTAGGTGCCTGTGGCGGTGAGCGAGCCGTAGAACTTCCGCTTGTTGTAGCGGTACTTGGTGATCGGCTCGTCCGATTTGTGCGCAAGGAGCAAGGTCGTAACCGTAATGGAGCCCGTAGCTACCGCGCTGATCTGGCACAGCTCGGCTCCCTCGCTGCCTTCCACGCCGACGACGATGAAATCGTGATTTGCGAAGCCGTCAGTGTTCTCTATCGCGAGCGCGACACTGGAACCCGGGACAGCATCCGCAGTCAAAAGGCCCTGGTCAAGTTTGATGAACGATTCTGTGGGGGCCAGCAGGGATTTCATAAGATAGTTTTATCGGGTTTCGTATCGAGCCTCGTGGCCTCCTTCGGATTGGTGCTGAGTTCGGTGATCTTGGTATTCGTGCCGAGGCGATGAGCGCTCCATTGCGTCAATGATAGCACGGTGCGTTGTACGATAGAGGCGAGGATGGTCACACCCGTGCGTACAGGGGTGCGAAGGAATGCAACCAGCGTATCGGTCAAGGTAATTTGCTCGCTCATGGCGCGGGTGCTTTGGCGGATCAGGAAATCCGAAAAAGTAATGGCGTCCGAAAGAACGCGAGTCGCGCCTTTAGCCAAGGTGTCGGTCATAGTGATGATGTCGGCCAGGAGCTTGCTCGCGGCGCGCGATAGGGCGTCGGAAAGTGTGATTTGCTCGGAAAACACGCGAGCGAGCTGCCGGAGGATGGTATCGCTGAGGGTTATCGTCTCCGAGAGAGCGCGTGTGAGGCCCCGGAGCATGGAATCGGTATAGGCGATCAGCTCAGCAAGCACCTTTGCTGGCGTCCGCAGAACCGTGTCGGACAGGGTGATAGTTTCGGACAACGATCGGACGAGCTGCTTTAGGAGGGTATCGGTCAGGGTGGCCGTTTCAGCGAAGCTTCGGGTAAGCTGCCGGATGAGGGTGTCCGTTAAGGTAGCCGTCTCTGAAAGGAGCTTTTGTCCCTGACGGATCAGGCTATCGGAGACGGTAAGGGCATCCGAGAGCGTCTTCGCTACCGTCTTGAGCACGGTATCCGTGAGCGTGACGGTTTCGCTGAGAAGACGGGTGAGCTGGCGAGTGAGCGTGTCGGTGAGTGTGGCAGTTTCGCTCAAAACCTTGCTGCCGGCCTTTACCAGCGCGTCGGTGAGCGTGACCGTCTCGGAGCACACCTTGCCGTAGAGTTTGGCGAAGGTGTCGGTGAGGATGATCGTTTCGAGGCCGAGGGCGCGCGCGAGCTGCTTTAGGAAAGTGTCAGTCGATGTGACCGTATCGGATAGCACCTTTCCCGGTGTCTTCAGAAGCGTGTCCGTATGGCTGACGGTCTCGGTGAGTGTTGCGGTCCACAAACTTCGTACAGGGACTCTGATCAGAGGTTTAAATGGCTGTGCGCGGCCAAGACGTGCCATATCAGTAAGTGGTGCTTCTCCTCACGGCTTGCGAATATTGGTAGATTTTGTTCGGAATTGACACTGCTGCTGCTGGAATAAAGGCGACGATGATTCCACACTCATACAGTCTTCCGCTCGTTCCGTTCGTTCCATTCTTCATTCCAATGTCTGCTCCCGTTCCCGCAGGGTAGGTGGAGGAGCCAGCTATCTTGGTAAAAACGGTCGTAGTAGTAGTAATTGAAATATTGTTGTTCGTGCCATTCAAAATGAGTGTATTTGTCTCACTGCCAACGGCACAATCGGCACTCACCCATCCCATGTAGTCTACGATTGTAGCGGCAGAAATATCTATATCTCCTGTCGATGCACTTTCGATATTATATTCTTCAGTATGAAGCGCAGCGTCCGACCACCCGTTCGTCGTTGAAAGCGGTCTCTCGTTCACTTGCGGGGATCGACCCGAGCCGTAACCCGATCCTCCACTGCCTATTTGCGTGCTGTACGCGTTCGTCGTGCCGTTTGCATTGGGGCGTTTAGCCGTAACCCAAATATCGCCCGTATCAGTGAGGGCATTTGAGTTATCAAAATAGTGATCACTTGAACGAAGGTCAAAGGTTGAATTGCCACCTGTGTTCCCGATAACTACACAACTAGAAACGATATTGGTGAGAGTCGCGTTAGTTACTGAAATATCCAGTACGCCATTTACAAATAGCCGGAATTCGTTTACCGTCGTCGACGTGATGGTATACGCTAGAGAAATTCTGTACCATTGGCCGGTCGATAAGGTCGAACCGTTGCTTCCCATTTGAACGTTCGAGCCACCAATAAGTAACTGCAATGTCCTGCCGCTCGTAAGGGTTACTTTCAGACAATTAGAGCCATTGTTAATTTTTCGCACCACAACAAAATCAACGGCTGCGGACGGGCCTGCACTTATATATAAATAAAAACTAATTCTTGCTCCCGCGTCTGCCACCACCGCATTGGGCGTAATGACAGCATCAGAGTTTGCGGGCCGGTATTTGATCGATTTTATATGTGCGCCGTGAACAAAATCGGTCGCAACTGCGGGGACTCCGGAAAGGCTCTTCCAAAAACCGCTCGTTGCCGCTACCGCGAAGTCCGCATCGCCACCCGGTTCAAGAAATGTCGTAGCCATATCTCATAAAGCTATACTTCGACGACCATGTATGCGTACGCATTGACACCGGTTCCCGCCTTGACGCGGATGCGCGCGAACTTCGAGACCTGAATGACAGGCTCACGCCCAAGCGGAAATTGCTTCACGTATTGGTTCGTCGGCGCGATGAGTTGGATATCGAACTCGCGCACAGTCGTAATCGTGCCCTCGGCCGAGGCGTTGTAGCCGGTCGAGCTGGTGCCAACGGGTATCAAGTTGGTGGTTGGATCGCCGCCAGAAAGCGCCTCGGCGTTATATTTCATTAGGTCTGCCGAGGCGGACGCGGTGACCGTTGCCGCAACGTCAGTTTCGCACAACTCCACCTTAATCGGCGTTGCTGCCGCTGAGCCGTCGAACGAGATGCCCCATTCGATGATTTTCAATGTGGCAGTTGCGCTCGCTTTCACTTGCAAGAGGGTGATGATGTTCGTCCCTGTCGCGAGTGTCGCGAACGAGGCAGTTGTCGGCATTGGTCCTGAGCCGATGAGATATTGCTGCGCCATACGCCGTTAGGCGGCCTTAATTTTCCACGTAAATTGAAGGGAATCGCCCGACACAACGTTGACCGCCGAGAAGGTCTGGCGGCACAAAAGCGTGCCGCTGGTGTCGGCGTTGAAGACACCGGACTCGGTTACGGCGATGGTTGCTGTTTCGGAGACGGTGCCGACGAGCTGCGCGGTGTCGTTCGTGACCGTGGTTGTTACACGTGAGACGGTGACGCTCGCGGTTGCGAGGGCATGAACGCCCCCATCGGCTGTGCCATCAGCCTTTACGCCGGTCTGGAGTGCTGTGTCGCCTGCTGCGGCCGCGGTGGTGCCGGTCCCCTGGCCGATCGAGGTGAAAGCCGCAGCGCCACCGGAGCCATTGATACGGGAAGCGACTGCCGCGCGGCCTGCGTCGGTAACGGCGTTCCTGCCGTCCTTTTCCGTCGCCCAGTAGCCCAAGAAGGGCGCTAGGAGGGAGGAATACCATCGGTTGATCCAAAGAGGCGAAAGCCTGCCGGATTTGATGAGTGAAATGCACAGCGCGTTCTCTTGAAAGATCGGCTTGACGTGCCCATACCGATCGAGGTGGCGCATCCTCACATTCGCGTCTATGGGGATGAGCCCTGCGTGAACCAACTGAACTGCTTTATCCATAAATAGTTTTGCTAGTTGCTAATCTCCTTTCCTACGATCTCGGCAATGGTTGCGTCCGCCTGCGCGTCCGCTTGTGCGTATACGGCCTTGCTCTCTGCCGTTTGAGCGTCCTGAATGTACGCGTCGAGCACCTTTTGCAGCTCGCTTTCTACATCGGAACCGCTCGTATCGAGCGGAAAGCCGTGCCGCAGCGTTTCGATGGTTTCGTCATCGCGAAGGATGTCGAATTGGACGGAAAGAATTGTCGTATCCGATTCCTGCACATGCAGCTTGTCGGCGGCCGTGATCCTGATGGTGTATTTCGGCATACGTTATGCGCGGTCATAGCCCGTTATCGAATAAGTGAAATCGGCACTGGCGCCGGTCGTGATGCCGCGCGCGCGGATCTGATCTCCGAAGCCGATTTCACGCACGCCTGCGGCTCCGAGATCGGAGGTGGCGTCGATTGGCTGGGTTCCTGCCGCCTGTCCGACATTGAACACCATGATCTGCTTTTTGGCGGCTGCGTTCCCTGCGAGGTCGGCGCGACCGATATTGATCCAGGTCGCGCCTCCGTCAAAGGAGGTATCAACCATCATTTTGAGCAGGTCGCCCGCGCCGGCGCCTCCGCCCACAGCGCTGACGTTTGCAACGACAATGAGCTGTTCTCCGCCGCGATCGAGCACGACGGCGGTGCCTGTGGTCGTTGATACAGTGTTCTGCTGAGCGGAAGCTATGAGCGTGAATGGCTTGGTGATCATATGCTAGAGATTTGCCGACGGGTCGTCCTGAACGTCAGCGCCAGGCGAAGTCTCGACAGGCGGGGACACATCAACGGCCGTATCAGCCGTGGCGTTCATGGTCTCAGGATCGATTGCCGGTTCGCCCGATGTCGTTTCGGTCCCGCCGACTTGCGCCACATCGGCGCTTGTCTGTTCGGGCTCTGACTGCACTACTTCCGGTTCTGGCGTGTCGAGGCTGTCGGTTTGGATCACGCCTGCGTCAAGAAGCGGCTGGGCCGACTCGGCATCGAGTGTGATCTTTTCGCCTGCTGCGTACTCGATGCCATCGTGCTTAAGGCTCGTTTTCACAAAGAAGGTGTTCATATTAGTTAGTCGCTGAGGACATATTCTACGTAAATGTTGAGCTTGCCTGCGGTGAGGACCTGCACGGCAGTCGTGACGACAATCTCACGCACAGCCGTGAGCTTGATCATCTTTGCGGCTGTTCCGTCCGGGACACCCTCATTCGCGCCAAGGGTCGTGAAGGTCGCATCCGATACAAGGGTCGCCGTTTTGAGATCGTTCGCGTTCTGTATCTTGATCGCGATTGTCGCGGTATGAGCCGCGGAATCCGGCGCGGTTACGTTGTCGTACCATGCGCGCGTGATGATCGCTTTCGTTGGAATGTACACCCCGAGGCCGTGAGCGCCGATGGCCGTATTGGCCACGCCCGCGCTGTCGTTCGCGGCTGTATCGAAGGTTGCCACTGCGAGTTCATAGGGCACGGTGCCGGTGCGCTTTGTGCGCGTAACACCCGCCTTGTTCTCGATCTGATACTCAGTCGCGACGATCGGGACCTGTTTTCGAAATACTTCTGACATATCGTTGTGTGTTTATCGCCCCTGCCCCGACCACATGGCCGGGGCTGACGCGCGAATAATTATGCGACTGCGGTCTTGATGAGGTATGCCGCCGATGCAGCGATGATGTTCTCATCGTAGTAGAAGTTGCCGACGCGGATGTAGGTGCCCTTGCGGTCCTCTTCGTCCGTGCCGCGCATACGCTCTACCTGCATTTGCTCCCACGTGTAGGTGAGACCGAGTGTGATCATCTTCGGCTGGACCTTCGGCGCGATGTACGCGAGGAAGGCGTCCTTGCCCCAGATGTACGACATGCTGTCCGTCTGGCCTTCGGTCGCCGTGTTCTTGCCTGCCTGGCCGACGAGAATGCGGTCAACCTCGAAGATGCGGGCCATGAGGTCGGCGGTCATCACTCCGAGCTGCGAATACTTTACGCGCTCCAAGAATGCCGGGTGGTCGATGAGCTTGTCCCAGACCTGACGGCCCATGACGAGCGTATTCGGGTTCTTGTGGATGGCCGCGTGGATCGTCTGCTTGCCCGTTCGGATGTCCTTGATAGGGTCCGAGTTCGAGAAGTCGCTCCACTGCGACGTGCCTGAAAGCGTCGTGTTCTGCGTAAGGTTCGAGGTCGAGGTCAGCATCGCTGCCGTCTCGATCTCGCGATTGACAAAGTGAAGGTCGGTAACATTCTCCGTCGCGTCCTGGAACGGATCGGTCGGAGTAATGGCGTTCTTCACGTCTTCGTCCGGGACGAACTGCTTGAGTGCGTGGTCCTCACAGAAGTACGGAAGGCCGGTGGTCAGCTTGAGCGTTACTTCGTTCGAGGGTGAGCCGGTTCCGCGCTTGTTCGGCACGTTGCGGAAGCGTCCGCGGTCGTAGATGAAGTGCTTTCCCGATTGCTTGGCGACGGGAAACGTCGGCAGAAGCTGCTCGGCGATGTAGTCATCGTTTGTGTAGCCGATGGCGACATTGGTCAGCATCGGGTCTACGCCGAGATATTGGTTTGTTGACATAGGGATTGAGAATTAAATGAACGAATTAAACGGACAGCGTGACGCCTACCGTAAGCAATACTTCGATGACATCACCGTCTGCCGCAGCGGCCTCAAGCGCGCGGCCAATGATGCCGTGCTTGTCGGTCGAATCGGATACGATCTTGCCACCGGTCGTGGCGGTGACGGTCGCGCCTGCGCTGATAGCGGCCGATGCGACGCATTTCGTTGTGCCGATAAAGCGGAACGTGCATTGCTCGGTTGCGGCAGGACCGTTCTGGGCAACGCCGACGATCGCGTCGGTGTTTGCCGTGGCAACGTCAACGCCCGTTGTAGTTACTTTGACGACTCGGTACTGGCCAATCGCGTTATCGGCGGTCAGGCTTTTCTCGAAGTCGCGTACTGATTGAGACATAAATGAATTGGATTATTTTCGTAATTATTCCTCCTGGCCGCTCATGTGATCGTTGTAGCGTTGCGCGAGTTTCTTATCCTCCGCAAATACCTTCTTGAGAGCGTCAGAGTAGCTGAGCTTCAGCTCTGTCATCTTGGCTTTGACGGCCGTGTCGACTTCGGAGACGACATCGTTTTCCTGTTTGCCGCCATCGCCGAGCTCTTTGAAGGAGAGGGATGCCCTTGGCATACCGCTGATGAGCGTCTGGAACTGATCGCGCTGCGTTTCCGACAGGGAGCGCATGAACGTCGCGAGAGCCGGCTTTTGCTTCGGAAGGAAACGGCCCTCCTTATTGGACTCCGAGAGGATGTGCTTCTCCGCCGTCTTTTCAGCTCGCATAGTTTCGAGCTCAGCGAATGCCTTTGCGCCCTGATCCGCTTTCTCGCGGAGTGCTTTTGCTTCCGCTTCGGACATGGTGATGACCTTGCCCCTCTCGGATGCCAGGCGCTCGGCTTCTGCCTTAGCTGCTGCATCCGCTGCCGCTTGATCCGCTGCGGCCTTTTCAGCCGCCGCCTTCTCTTCGGCCTCCTTTGCTTCCCGCGAAGCTTTGTCTTCCGCGCTTTCCTCGGCGACCACTTCGTCGAACGTCTTTAGTTGTTCGGCGCTAAGTTCGCTCTTGTGTGCTTTGAGAAACGCCTTCTCCGGCTCGGATAGCTCTTTCGGCTTCTTTGCCAAGATATCTTTCAAATTCATAGATAAATCTGTTATTTGATTCATAATATCGGGTTCGCTAAACGCCATTACCGGCTCCAATTCCTTGAAGTACGGCTTATTCGTTAAAGCACCGCCGACGAGAACATGCTCGTATTTCGCGCCCGTCTCTGGGTCCGAGTATTGCTCGTAAAACTCGGGAGAAAAGTACTTGAATGCTCCTTCGATGAGCAGGTTCTTACCCTCCTCCGTCCATTTCACGGCTCCCCACAGACCATTGACGCCGCGATCTATAAGCTCAGTGAACCATCCGATGGCGTTAAGTTCGCCACCGCTCATGCCGTTGTCATGCCCGGCAGTAATGGGCAGATCGAGTCGCACCTTCGCCTTGAAGTTCTCTACGAACCGGGCGATGTCGGCGGATGTGATCTCCATCTCGCCATATGCTGGGTGATCCCATTTGCCCGTAGGGACAACCTGGATCTCCTCCGGAGCGGCGGGTCCCTCGGCAAACCGTTGGACCAACGCGATTCGCTGCTTGCTATCGCGCTGCTGCTTCATCTTCGTATCATACAGCACGTGATACGGTCATTTGCCCAAGGGCAAGGTGCGCAAGTGGATAACGTTGACGCGCGCTCGCGGCGTAGTACGATTCAAGCATATGAGAAAGAAGTGTGATAATTGCAGCCACTACACGCTGCGGCCTCGCCGTGTGAAGGTGATATCGGCCGGCGTGTTGCTGCTCTTCTGTGGTTTCGTCGTCACGCCGTTTTCGCTATTGCGCGACGTTGGACACTTGATGGAAGCGGCGGGCGTGATGCTATTCGTGATCTCGGTATTCGTCGCGGGCGACGAGTGCCAGAACTGCAAAAAGACGTACGTGCGCAGAGGTATCGAAGCCTAATTTCGCCAAGTGTCGGTAAGTGTCTGCATATGCCGCTCGTAGACGCGGCGACTGATGCCAATGTCGGCCCCGTGATAGCACGGACGGTCGTACCGTATATCGCATCTCACGTTTTCGTCGGTGCCATTGAATGCTCTGCCGCACACGTCACACTCGTAGGAATTTATCGGGTCCATCAATTTTGTGCGCGTCTATCGGCCTCAGCACGCGCGGGCGTGTTCGCTTTCGTGATTGGCTTGGGTGGCTGCACAAGATCGTTGACGGAGTTTCCAAACCGGCTTCGAAGCGACTGCGGCACTCCGGTGATGTCCGGCTTCTCGGCCTCGTCATTGAGGATGGCGACCCAGATGCCGCGGCAATTGCTGTGGAATATGTCAGTGGCGGCAAGGTCATCATCCATGCTCACGATCCGCTCATCCATCGAAAGGCAGAAACCGCATGTGCGACTGTCGAGGATTTCACTGCGTTGCAAGGCGTAGATGTCTTTCGCATTGTTGGCAAAGACGGTATTGCGTCCCTGATTGATATACGCGGACATGAGGACCGATGACGCATCGCCGGTAACCGTATCGATCGTCTCTCCGGCGGCCGCATCGGCCTCTCCGAGCGCGGTGGTGAGCGACGAACCCGTATTGAGCGCGTTGACATAGGCGATCTTGCTGTCGGCTTCGATGCGCGCGATCTGATGCGCGGCAATGGCGTCAGCCTGGATGTCGATCTGCCTCAGCATTTCGATGGGGTTCGGCGGGGCTGCGACATTGATTTCCTTGGCGGCATTGTTCTTGCCGTACAGGAAGGCCGCAGTCATGGCTTGCTTGATGATGCGTGCGAGATCGGCTTGTACTTTCAGGGTGGCGTCCTTGATGCCTTTGGCGTCGCCTGCGTGAGCTGCCTTGGTGAAGGCCGCCATATAGGTGTCGCGCGCACCGTGGAGGAGTTCTCGTGTCTTCGCGTCAAAGTCAGCTTCGAGCTGATCCATCTGCTTTTGCAGGCCGTCGAAGTTCACCTTCTGCTCTGCGAACGTGAGCTTGCGCCACGGCTTAAATGTGCCGGTGGCTTCCGAGGCTCGCCGCTCGCGATAGGCTTTTTTTTTAGGGTCCGGCTCGGTGGTGGGGTCGGTTACATTCTGCTCTTGCGCAGGGGGGACGATCGGCGGTTCATCCGGATCGCGCTCGGGCAAACCGAGCACCTCGCGGAAGAACTGCTCGTCGTTTTTGCCAGCTTGGAGACCGCCGGATGTAATGAGCGTTGCGTAGGCCGTGGACAATTGCAGTCCGTCGGTCTCGCTGAGGCCGGTAAAGGCCAACTTCGGATAATTCTGGACACCATCATAGTTCAGATCGACAAGCTCCTTGATTGCTGCATTGAACGCGTCTGTGATCTGAGTTGCCACGGCTTCAAGCGAATTCAGGAAAAGCTTTGAATGGTCTTGCGAAAGCGCGCGACTGCCGCTTGCCGTTGCACCCCTGTTCGATGCCCCAAGCTGAAGAAATTGTGCGAGGACGGAGATCAATATCTGCCGGTCGTGATGCGCGATCGACTGGCTTGGATCGCGCGTCGTGTGGGACATCATGTCCTTGAAACCGAAATCGTAGTCATACGGCTCAATGATGAACGCATGCGAGTTCGCGCGCAGGTTCTTCAGGATCGTCTCGGCCTTGCCGCGGTCGCCCTCCGTATAACCTTCCGGGAGCTTCACATACGGAATGCCCAAGCCCTGACGCTCATGTGCAATAGCGTCGATCTTGTAGAGATTATTCTTGAGGAACCAGTGTTTGTATGCGGGTCGGAGTATAGACGTGCCCCACCAGTTCATGCCCTCCATCTCGTTGACGATGACGACAAGCTTCTCCATCGGAATCTCTGCCATGCTGCCATCGCTGCGGAATTGCGTGATACCGTCGGCATTATCGCCGCCAATGGCCCAGCGGTAAATTGAGCGCGGCATGCGCGGTGCAAACTTGTCCCACACGATGCACGTCTTGCCATTGCAATTGCGCGTGGTGAATACTTTCTCGAACACCATGACGCCGAACGGCAAACACATAAGTGCTTGGCGCAGCACATCGTCCCATCCGAGTGATGGGTACTCGAAGAGTGCGGCGGCCACGAAGTCCGAAATGTCGTTGTCCGCAGCATCTTCGCTCGCAGGCTCGACATACCAGTCAGCGCTGCGTATCGGGAGCGAGCACGCGAGCACGGCAGCGCGACATGTACCGTCGCTCTTGCGCATTTCATCGAAGACATCGAGGCCTGCGCGGTCGCGGAGCTTTGGATTGTACTCTTCGCGGATGATGCCTGAGAGAATGCGCGTGCCGGTGTCGCCGATCTCCAAGCCCTTCGTAGCCTTGGATCGATTGGCAGTGCGCTTAGGTGGAGTCTTTTTGGGAGCAGCAGGATCGGTATGCCCGATCTTCTTTTGTGCCATGGTGAAATAATAGCACGCACTCTCACGTTGGTTATGGAGCCGAGCAGTCTAGCGCTGTGTACAGCTATTCGGTGCCGCTCTGTTCTTTCAGTCGCACGTAGCCGCCGTCGAATGCCATCTCGGCCGCATCGATCATTCGACGAATTCCCTGGTGGTGCGGGTGTTTCTCATCGATATATTTGAGGCAGAAGAGGGGTTTTGTGTCGCCGTTGGGTGTCAGTCCAATTACCAGGCAGGCTGGCACACCCTTGGAGGTGAGGTCATTTATTATATTGACGACGTTGTGCGTTAGTTCGTCGTGTTCCGTGCAGTTGGCAGAAGCTTGCCCCACAGGATGCACGTTGTCAGATGCCATGCATAAAGCATACCATGTTAGAACCGCTCGTCCAGCAATCCACCTGTAACTGTGCTGTGCGCCGCGCCACGCTTGGGTGTTTCAGCTTTCGGAAGCGTGCTCGCGATTTTGCCGAGCGGCCATCGGCGCAGGGCGAGCATCTTCGCATCCGGGCAGTGGTCGTCTTCTTTGAGCGGCTTATCGGACCCTTCCTGATACCGATACCGTTTGTGCTGCCAGATCGCTTCCTTGAACCAGCGCGGGATGCGTTGTAGTCGGCGTTGGAAATAGGCGCGGTAGTTGCCGAGCATCATCTCCTTCTCGGTGCCGAGCTTGCGGTTCACGTCGCGTTTCTTGTCCTCGCGCCCGTCCTTTTCCGCGATCTGCACCGGACGGCCGAACGGCACCTCGATGACCGTGCAGCGGAATTGCTCCTTCTCGGGCAATTCATTGATCTTCTTGATGATCGCGGCGCGCAATGCTGCGTTCTCGAACGGATGCGACGCGTCCGCGTGGATCGTTCGGATGCGATACTTCACCACGTCCTCGGCGATTTCAGCGCAGACGACCTCGGCCAGTACCTGCGTGTAGATGCGGCATTCGAGCTGCACTTTGACGTTGTTCAGGTGCGCCATCTCCACGTCCCAGACGGTCATGCCTGAGAAGCCCCAGTCGATGCCGCCGGCGCATTCAGCGCCCGGGCGATAGGCATAGTCGCCGAAATCGTCGATCACGCATGCGTCCACGTCCTCGGGGTCGTTGACCATGCCTTCGGCCCTCGGGCGGGAGCCCATGAACTCGACATCGAAGTAGTCGACGCTGGATTTCTCACGCCACGCCTGAATGATGTTGTCTATCGGTATCCAGCCTTCCGGATCGCCCAGGCGGCCGGCCGCGCGCGCTTCAAGCGATCGCCCTCCGGCCTGTAGGATCGTGAGGTCGGGAATCTCCCGCAGGAGCCGCTCGTCTTTCCAGATGTCGGGACTGAACTGCGCGCATACGTCGAAGCTGTCCCATGAGAGACGGACCCAGCCAAGCTCCCCTGCGCGGTCCCACGTTTCCTGAAAGAATCCGAATATCTTGTGGAACGTAGATGTCATCACCACGAGCGAATTGTCGGACGTGTTCACCATCGGCATCGCGTCGAGAATGAGCTGGTCCTTCGTCTCGCACGCCTCGTCGATGAAGAGGTTGTCCGGGTGCGGGCCGCGCACGGCTTTCGGTGAGGCGGCGACGGCTTTGAAGTAGTTGCCTTTGTCGCTCTCTGTCTTGTGCATCGTCGGCTCGTCCGGGAGCGCGCCGACGATCGCAGGCTGCGTGTAGATGTGGCCGACGAAGTAATTGTAGACACCCTGCGCCTGTTGGAGCGAGCCGCCCATGTCAACGATGCTCAAGAGCTGCAGAAACCATTTCACGAACCCGAGCGCGCCGAGGATTTTCGATTTGCCACCACCGCGCGGGCCTTTGATGATGAAACGCGTTGCGGGCCGGCCCTGTTGATCCTGCCGCAGCCAAATGAGCGCGAAGATGTGGCGGAGTTTCTTCGGGAAGCGCATCGACGGGTCGATAAAGCGCAGAAGCTGTATCGGCTTCGTGCCGAACCGGCGCCTGATGTCGTCCGGGCTACCGAGAGCCGCCGCTTTGAGGCGCGCCAGCGCTTCGTGAAAGCTCGGCCTCTTCGATGAGGCTCTTGATGATTCCATAGAAATAGTCTTGGCGCTCCTGCGGGAGCGTTGCGATCACCTCGGACAAGTCGCTCTCTCCGAACGGGAGGCGGTTGACCTGCTGGGTCTTGTCGATGATGCGGCCGCGGAGCTTGTCGTAGCTGATGATTGCGCGCAGTTTCGAAGCCAGATCGTGATCCTGCATAATGACCTTGGCCCGCTCGCTATCGACCACCTCATCCTTGAGGAGCTCGTTTAGGAGAACGCGGCACCGCTCCTGTACCTGAGGATTTCTTAGGAGTCGTGCGCCTTCGACCGCACAGACATTGCACGCCTTGTCGTACGCGCTCAATTCGATGAGCTCGCCGTTTCTCGACTCTCCGGTGTCTTGGTCGAGGACCTGTTCGTAGACCGCCTCATGCGAAAGCGTATCGAGCTTGTAGTCGAACGCCTCAGCGTATGCGTGAGTGGCATTGCCGAATGTCTGGCTGTTCTGCGTGTAGTAGTGGCAGAAGAGCTTGCGTCTAGCTTTCAATTGGTCATCGGGAGACGGCTTCTTGCGAGCCATCGCTTTAGTATATCACTCCGCCTTCTTCGTTTCGCTTGTCGCGGGTGATGCGGCCGGTACTTCGCTAAGTACAGCCTCACCTTTCGAACGTGCTTCTATCAACTGCACGCTCCTGGGGTCGGGATTCGGACCGGCACGGTATTTGGCAAGAGCGTCTCCGAGGATCAGCCATGCTTCTCGATACGAGCGCGCTCTCTCGGCCGGGCGCGTGGACGCGTAGACAACGGTCAAGACAGTGACCGCGCTGGAGATGTACTTGCTTATTGGCGGGTCTATAACGGCGGCGAGCGCGCTGCCGGCTCCGATCGCGATGACCCCGGCATAGTTCGCGCCGAGCCAGCGCTTGTATATTTTGAACCACGCCCTGAGCGTACCTAGACAGTCTTCATCGAGGCTATATGCCTTTTCCTCGGCCATGCGAACGCTCCCACAGACTCCATACATTCGATGCCGAAATGCTACTTAAGCGGGCTGCATAAACCTAGCCCCGTAAGGGTATAATTTTGCGGGTTCCAAACCCGTCTACGACATGGATCTTGCCGTCCTTCTTCCAATTGATGCGGATAAGCCGGTATCCAGGCGGCAGCGCCGCGATGATGCGATCTTCAGTGGTCTGCTTTGCAACACGGCGACCGTTGAGTTTCATAATGGTTGCCTTGGTCCGTCAGTGAGAACAATGGCTTCGGCCATCAGCAATGGCAGAAGCTCACTCCATGCGGACATGTTGGACACAGCCGTATCCAGCCAAACGAGGGAAGCCGCAAGGGCACCCACCGTCGGCCGCATGCGCAATTGGGGTTTTTGCGGCGTTCCATGATGAGGCGATGATATTCAGGGTCGGGCGCGGCTCCGGCTGAGAGGTTCGTGTCGGCCCAGATCATAGTCCCGCCTTCTTCTGCACATCATCGATCGAGCGCACGATGAAGTAGCTCGCGCCGGCCAGGATCGCGTCGCTGCCGAAGTTGATCTGCTCTTTCGTAGGCTTTGCCTTCTCAGTCTTCACTTCAAGAAATGTCGGCCGTCCGTCCTTGATTACGAGTATGTCGGCCATACCGCGGCGTGCGTACTTTCCCATCTTCCGGAATCGCTTGGTCCCCCCAGTGTCGATGTAGAGGCCGGGAATGTTATTGAGGCGAATGAAAAAGAGATGCCGCGCGGCTAAGTAGTCGCAAATCGCGCTTTGAATCTCGCTCTCTGGATTGGTTCTCGCCACAACGCCCGACGCAAGGGGTCAGTTGCGTCTGGCGCCACTATGAATGTCCGATCCATTGTGATCGGGCGTCGTAGAGGGAACTCACCCAATGATAACACCTTGGAGCGAATAAGCCGCCATGCTATATGTGGATAGTCAAGGAGGGTCCCATGTGGCGCAAGCGGGCTTCGACGGTTGCCTGGGGAGTGCTTTTGGCAGCCGCCTATGGCGTAATTGGAAATCAGAGCAATGAGGTTTTTGATGAGTGGACGGGCGGCGGCCTGCGCCAGCTCCTCCGGGGTTCCCCAGAGCAGCGTCAGATAGCGTCTGCTGCGAAGAGCGGTCATCTCTACGGCTCCGATAGCAGTTGGGATTCCTCGCCAGCGACGGCAAACGAGCCAAAAGACAGTTATGGTTGGGATGGGTAAAAGACCACCCGCTTCTCGTGCGGGTGGGATAGCGAGCACGCTCTAGCGGCTCATCGGGTCTCAACGGGTTACTGTGGCCTTCTGCCCGCCAGTGCCCCTCGCCGCACACCGTGAAGGCCGGAATTTGGCGCCCGCCATCTAGTCGTCGAACAAGAGAGGGTTGGCGTACCTGTCGCTCGCGTTGGTTTGCGTGCTTGGGCGCCGGTCGTCTCTTAGGTCGAAGAGAGTTTCTTGCTGCGGCTGTCGCGCCGCTTTTTGTTGCTCTCGGCGAAGTTTTAGTAACTCCGCCCAGAGATACCGTTTGCCCCCCACTTCGACGTACTTGAGCCTCATTCGTCAGGCGTCCTTTCGTCCGCAAACCTGACGGTGAGGACGCGCTGAGTAACAGCAGGATCTGTCGCGTCGTCGGAGTAGGAGTTAGGGTCGTCCAAGCTCAGATAGTCGATCAGTGCGACGATGCTGCAGCCCCGGTAGTCGAGCGCGAGATAGGCGTGCTCGTTCTCGGGGTCCCACTGTTCGTTCGGCTCGAATGCGTCGAAGTTCCTGATGCGCCAGAGGATGTCCGATTTTAGCTCGGCATCGAGCGCCTCGAAGCGAGGGCTGACGATGATGGCGCCGCCGATAAACGTTCGTCTGAACGCATCGTTTAAGGAGCGTAGACGTTCGAGGAAGGCCTCTCTTTCCATTCTTGCCTCCGTCTCTCAGTCCGGGCGCACAGCGCGCGCGGAGGCGAGAGACCGAGGCCTGCGGAAATTATAGCGCGGTTATTTCTTGTTCAGCGCGAGCCAGAGGCGGGCTACGGCTTCTTCGGGGGTTGAGCCTTCTGCCTTATGAGTTGCCCAGTAGTCTCGATGGGAGCCAAAGCCATCGGCGGCGTACCATGTGTTGTCGATTTTTAAGAGGTCAAATGTCTTGCAGCCACACGCCTCTATGAGTTCCGAAAGAGTCGGAATGTACTTCCGTTCGGCTTCGGGAATCCATTGACCGTCGGATGTGTATTGCTCGGGCTCTCCCTGCGGGAATCCCGCATCCTTCAGTTCTTTGGCGAGTTCGTGAGAGAGCATTCCTTTGATTATATCACAGTCCGTGCAAGACATCCTCGGCAACGCTGAGCGTCAAGCATCGCTCTCCCGCAAACTCTTCTATTTTCCATGTGAAGAAATAGCCGCAGAAAGTGAATGAGCCCTCACTATGGTCATCATCTGGGCTGTCGGTGAAGCGGTTGTAGAGTGTGAGGCGATATAAGGCGCGGCCACGTATCTCAGGGCCTATGCCATACGCCGTGGTTGTGAATACGATCTTGCCGCCTTCGAACTTCGTGCGCAGCAAGTCGTTTCGCTCGATTATGGCGCGTCGAACGTCGGCGTCTCGTCGTACGGCTTTACGTGAGTCTGCTTGCACTTCGGACATGTCTCAGCGACCTGGGCCATGAACGGAATACGGATTACCGGTGCTTGAAGGCAGCGGGACCAGGCGTATTTGCAGCGAGGACACCTGAACCAGTAAACGTTTTCCATCGCCGCAGAATGATTACCCAATGCGTAGAGTCAAAGGTCGCTATACAAAACAGTGCGGCGCTCTGAGGCGCCGCGAGGAACTATGTTACGCTGGTTTTTTTTCGAGCTTCACCACGTTCCAGTTAGGAAGCTTCCACTGAGGCGGCAGCTTGGCGATTTCGGTCAGGCCGATGTAGCCCACGAGCTCGCCGGTCTCGAGACGGATCGGCACGGCCACCAAGCCGCGCATGATGCCCTTACAGGCATAGCCGATGCCGAGCGCCTGCGCGGTCTCTGCATCGAAGCCCAAGGTCTCGACTGCCGGGTGCTCGTGCTCCAGGTAGTCGAGCGGTTTAAGGCCGTCGCCGGGAGCTTCTGCGGGCTTCTGGTGAGTTTTCGGGTTTCTTTCGGGTTGGTCTACCCCGAAGTGCCGCGCGATCTCCTCGGCCGCCTCACGCTGTCCTGTGCGCCGGATGTGGGCGCACAAGCCGATGCAGTCCCCTCCATGGGAATCGGCGAAGCAATAGTAGGACCCACGCGAGAGGTTGACCGCGAGCGCCCGGTCGCCTCCCTTGCGGCAGGCGGGGCAAGCAGAGCGGAGCTGGTCGTTGCCCTTCATGCGTAAGCCCAACATTTGGACCACTTGGCCGATTTTGATCTGCTCCTTGATGAGCGCGAAATCTAGAAACGTCGGCATGGCTATCTCCTTTCCTGTTGAGATCTGCCGACCCCTAATCGTATCACCTATCCGTAGACGTACCTGGCCGGCGATGTGCGCCCTGCTTCAATGCCATGAAATGTTCCTTCGCATGTGCAAGCGCAATTATTCCCCTCACCGTAGAGACAACGAACGTCGTTACAGAACTGATATCGGGTAGGACGGTAGCTATGGAGATTCATGCGTTCGCCGCAGTGAAGTGGCAGAATGTGGGAAATGCCCTCACGCGAGTCTCCGCGCAATTCCTCCAGTTCGTTTTTGCTTGTGTTGCGATGAAAGCCGCATGCTCTACATCGCAACTCCAATTGGTATTTGCTCATATCGTCTGCACGATACGGACGCCCGCTTGGCAGAAGGCGTCCACATCGTGCGCCAAGCTTATAATGAGAACATTATAGCACGTGATACCATGCTCTGAGAGCATCGAACGTGGATGGGGGAAATGCTGGCTCGGCTACAGCGCGGTTGGGGTAATAGCTGATCCCAAAACAACCGTTTCCCCACCCGCGTTCGATTTGCACATTCAAAGAGTTGGAGTGTGGGTGGGGGTAGCGAACATCAAGATAGCTACCAAAACCTCGCCGGAGCCGGTGTCGCTCACTGCGTTCAGGCTTGATTGGGGATTGCGGTTTCGTCCGTCTTCCCCACCCCCACTGCAACAAGAGTGCGGGGAGAAAGGAGTCATGCAATGAGCATGACAGACACTACCTCGCGTACGACGCGTCGGGGACAGCAGCCTGAGAAACGCGAGATCGCGTTCTACGTCCGGGCCAAAACGGGAGCTGGGCCGCGCGACTGGTCGCCAATCGGTGTCGCCTTCCACCGGCGCAACGGAGACGGCTTCACGATGAAGCTGAATACGCTGCCGATTTCCGGCTGGAACGGGGCGTGCGTGCTTGTCCCGCCCTTCGTGCAGGACGGCGACGAAATCCCCGAAGAATAACATCGCGTGCTTCCTGGGGCGGCCCCGTGCCGCCCTTTTTCTTATGAGAGGATCTGAAACGGTGGATGCCCGACACGGTGCCACGGATCTGAAACCATGTGCCCGGTCGGTGATGGCTTCTCGTACGACCCCGGCGCGGGTTGATTTTTGAATAAGAGAAATTGCGCGGCGTTCTCGGTAACCTCGCCCGCGCGTACCATTCCCTCTAAGTGCTTCATTGCCGAATTCATCTCCTGCACCGTCGTGAAGATGAATGGGACGTAGTAGCGGCGAAAGCCAAAGTATGAACGATAGACCTTGCCCTCGATAATAGATGCGTGGGTGAAAAACTTGCGGCGTAGCGATTGCGCATTGAAGTCGCGCGTGGCGCGCCGCTTGCGCGAGTACTCGATCTCGACACCTGGAAAGAAGATGTATGTGCCGTTCTTCGTGAGCTCTAAGCCGAACGGATAATCGTCCGCCGTAACCTTCACGTCCTTTGAGCCGTGCACGCGAACGGTAACCGGAATTGAATGGCTGTGCTTGACGGCCTCCCTTGCCTCGGCTGAGAGGTTTGGAGATGTGCGGATCGTAGACCACGGGACGAAGCGCAGCTCGTCCGACCGTTCCTTCGCTGCGAGACGAAATGATGCCATCGCCTGGTAGACCATGATCTGGTGATCGAAGCTGCCCTGGTATGGGCCGGTCTCTACGTCGACGTGGCGAGCTTCAAGCCTCTCTTTGCCCCGATCTGCCAGTTCGTAGTAGAGCGGCCAATTCTGGTAGGCGCGCGGGTTATCGCGCTGCTCGTCTGCGACTTGAACGTACAGGTTGGGCTTGCGCTTGAGGACCTTGAAGCGATCCGTAACGTAGTCGGCGCTCGTGCCGGCGAACGCTGCGATGTAGGGCGCGGTAAGAAACCGATGGGAAGCGAGCGCCTCCATCATCCGGTCGTCGAGGGGCGTCGGACGCCAAATGGCGATCGGCTCGCCATCTCTCAGGATGGGATCGGTACCGAATCGTGAAAGACGTTTGCGGGAACCCTCCATAGATCAAGAAATAAACGAAATGAAAAATTGAAACAAAGGTCGGTATGCAAAGCGGCGAGGAGCTATAAGCGGCTCTGCGCCAGTATGTTCAAGTCTACCATTTTTCAGGCGACTCATTTTCCACTGCGGCCGGGGGCGTGGATTTCGGGGGACGTGGTAGAATAGGGTCTACAACCCCTGTCGCTTCGGTGGCAGGGCGCGAGGCCCCTGCTAGCGGGGCTTCTGCTTTGTGCGTTTCTGCACTGAGCCTCTGAGCGTTGATGTCTAGAAACTTCTGTAGCTGTCCGTCGGTCATTTGGGGTTGCGCTTCGACATTGCCGAGCGGAACGTGAATGGACATCGGATGGTCAACGACGTTTCGCGCGAAACAGGCGAAATTGACGTGAGTGGGTGTAACCTTGCGAGCCGTGATGAACTGCGAGTCGCAGTGCATGTCCCGAGTTATGTAAGTCAAATCTTGCGCTTCCACAGATGCGGCGTATTTGATGGATGTATTGGTCGATAGTTGATTACGCAGGCCGTCGGTAAAGGGCTTGTCGTGTAATATCTGAGTGGCCATAACGATGCCGAGATTATATTCCCGTGCGAGCCTGAGCATCTGAGGGGTTTTTATTTCGTCGGCGTATTCCTGGAACTCGTCGATGATAAGGAATGCGGGCGGCCACGGGGCTTTGAGGGCCACACGTGCAAAGGCGGCATTGAGGGTGGTGGCTATGAAGTACCGGCCAAGCAGCGCAGAGGCTCTATCGCCAAGGAGAGTGCTGTTGGTGTTGACGAGAATAATCTTCCCTTCGTTGATCGCCTCAATGAGGTTAATAGCATTATGTGTTGCTGAGAGAGCGGCGATAAAGACAGGATGTTGAAGCACCATGTAGAGGCGGGCCTTGATTTGTCCTTTCGATTCCTTGAACTCCGTAAAGAACTCGTTGCGAAAGAAGCGCTGTGCCATCGGGTGTAGCCGCTCGACATATGCGCGAAAAGCAAATGTTTCGAGGTTCTTTGCCGGATCGTCGAGAATATCAAGGAGGGTTTCAACATTCGCGTTGTCGATCTCGTACATCAGGCGAACGACATACCCAAAATCAATCTGCTGCTTTTCGGTGAGCTTGAAGCCCGCGGCCGAGAAGATATAACCGAATAGTTCTATGAGTTGGTTTTCAACCTGCATCCGCATTTGAGGCGACCACATGTGAAATCGCCGTGTGCCGGGGTCGAACATATTGAGGGCGGGTGGCGGGTCGATGGTCGGGTCAACGACTATTATTCGGTCTTTCAAGCGGCCGTTATCGGGGTTAAATACGGCAAGGCGCTGAAGGCGTTTAATCATCAGACCTTTTGGGTCTAAAACGACCATTGCGGGAGGATTGGGCTTTGCGAGGTCATCTAAAATGATCTGCTGCAAAAGCGTGGTTTTTCCCGCTCCCGATCCGCCAACAATGAGCGTGTGTTCAAAGCGTGTGCGTTCAGGTATCGGCACGACGGCGCCGAGGCGGTCTTGGTCTAATAGCTGATTGTCCAACTCCGCTTGCTCGCGCTGGGCGTCCAGTGCTTCTTGTTCTTCCTTCTTTTTTAGGGCGTTACGTTTCAACTCGTATTTTATCTCGATATAACGGAGTTCGCTCCGCTCGCGAGCTTCTCGGATTTCCCTGTTGAGCTGCCGGTCGGCTTCTTTTTTCGCTTCTTCACGCGCTTCGCGTGCTGCATGAAAGATGCATTTTTTGAGCCAAGCGCTGATCTCTTGCTCGGCCTTTACGGGAGCTTCCGCTTTCTCTCGTCTCCATTTCTCAATCTGCTCTGAAGTTTCCCGCCTGTATTTTTCCTCCATCTTTCTAGAGGCCTGGCCAGGCATAAGTGAAGCGATATACTTTAATCCGACAATGCCTGGATAGTCATTGACGTCGCCATTGGCCCGCAGTGATGGTTCTTTAATTACCGCTTGGATAACTTTTTCGTAGCATGCGGAAGAACAAAACATCTCAGAAGGATAAATTGTTAGATCGGTTTCGGTAACGCTTTCATTAAGCCACCACCATGCTCGCGATAGGTCGCGGTCCAACGGAGCCCGGCAGAGTAAGTTGCAGCAAGCATTGGGGAGGAAAGTAAGGGGGACTGGTAAGCCGAAGAAATAGAGCATAAGCGCGATCCAAGAGAGATGGGGCGGCCCAGTGGCCACCAAGCCGCCCCGAGGTCTACCGATCAGAAGACGTATTCGACATCTTCAGGAACCGGCACGCCATGCCGCTTGAAGTAGTCAAGGACTTGCGGGGTGTACCAGACGGGATGCGCGTTCCTGTGCGTGCCGAGCTTCCCGCGAAGCGGAAATGGATCATGCGCGTACTCGGGCTCGAGCATCATTCGCCATGTTTGCGCCCTGCTATAAGGCCAGCCAATGACATCCTTCAACTTACGCCAATCGACGTAGAGCGGTAGCTTCACCTTCCGTTGCATCGAAGCATCTCCGTGATGCGGAGACGCCGCGACGCTCCTAGGGTTAAGCCACTAGCAGCGCCGAAATCCTATGCGGCGTGGTGGGGAATCGCAAGTTGCACATAGCGCCCCGTAGCCCCAAAAAAGAAAGCCCGCGCTTAAGCGGCGCGGGCCGGGGCGGTATGAGCCGCCAGTAAGTGGGTCAGGTACGCTTCCCACTTTTCGAGGGCCGCGCGCTTTTCATCGAGGAATTCGTAGAGATTGTAAATCTCATCGAGGTCATTGAGGTTCTCGCCGCTGACGTGATTAAGCAGACGCTCAGCGACTTCGCGCGCAACACCAAGCTTCGGCAGGGCGCTGCGGAAAGTCCGACGGATATCACGGATCTGCCACTTTTGCACGCCCGATAGCTTGTCCAACTCACGCTTTTTCTTGCCCCATGATCCATCAGCGAAGTGGGTATCAGCGTCCCAGCGGCCGGGGAAAAAGAAGTCGGAGTTGGTGGTCTGCTCGGCGAGCACGGCGCGCGCCATCGGCAAGAGCGGGGTGGCGTGGTCGCGGTGGTTTTTGGTGAAGTCTCCGGGGATCGTCATCACGCCGTCGGCAATCCATGTGCGCCGCGACCGGGCCACCTCCCCGCTCCGGGCTCCCCAGAGGAAAAGCAGGCGGACCATGCCGCCGAACATTCCCATCTGTAGCGAAGCTGCCCAGACCTGAACGATTTCCGTTTCGGAGAGGATACGCTTGCCCTTTCGATCCTTGGATGGGGCGTCGTAGCCTTCTAACGGGCTGTGGCTGATGTAGCGGCGGGGCGGCTTGGTGCACCACCGGAGCATCTTTCGAATCGCACGGAAGGCATGGAGCTGCTCGCTCGGCACGTCGGAGAGCTTATCGAGCTGCCTGCCGACGTCCTTGTCCGTTATGTCCGACAACAGGGTCGTACGGAGAGCGGGTAGGAAGTGCTTCTCCAAGAGCCGCTTGGCTTCGCTTTTCGAGCGGGGCCGGCGGCCCTTGTAGTTATCTTCGAGAAAGAGAGGCAGAGCCTCGCCAAAGGTGATGGTCGAGGCGGCGGCCTTCTCGATACCGAGGGTCTTCTCCGCGAGGATGCGTTTGGCTTCGACGCGAGCGTCGGAAAGGGTGATGATGCCGACTTTTCCGATGGTCCGACGCTTGCCGCTTCCAACCATGACGATGAAGGTCTTAGCGCCTCCATCTGAGACGCGTACGCCGAGGGGACTGGCTTTGTCCCACACGGTATATTGGCCGGCATCGGGCGGAGTGAGCGCGCGAATGCCAACGTCTGTGAGGTTTACTTTCATCCAGGCACCTCCCAGGCACCGCGATAGCCGCGCTGCCCTGTGTTTCAATGATCTACCACGACCATTGTAACAAGCAAGAAGTACCTGTGCCGCAGCGGTTTCTATCAACTATGAGGAACTATGAAACAACAAAAATACTCATTGGGAAGCTGTCGTTCTACCACTGAACTACGCCCGCGTATCGACAGCTTGTAGCACACCCTGCCGGGACTGTCGCGCGTTCAGCTTGGATTCCGGAGCCGTTCTATGCGGACGCGGGGACTTTGGACAGAAGCATCCGCAGCCGGATGCGAGTCCATGCGGCCAGCGTCAGAAAGGCCCTGCGCAAGCCGCGCATCTTCCACCGCGGCGGCTCGGGATCTTCGAGGCGCTCGCAGAACATGAGAATGGCAACCGCAGCCATCGCGGCCCAATGGCCCTGAGGCAGCAGGATCGCAAACAGCATCAGCGCACCGCAAGCCGCGACACACCATAGGCCGTGCGTCAATCCGAAGCGGAGTGTATCGAGATCGGCCTCCAGCCCAAATGCCGCAAGGGGCCGGTTGTCGTGACAACCATTGAGACAGCGTTGCTTGAACGGAGACGCCTGCCAGACCAATGCAACAAGCGCCGCAGCCGCAGCCGGAATGTACGACTGCGGCGCCAACGCCAATGCCGCAAACTTGATGCCCGTGAGCAACGCTCCACACGTCATCCAGACGGCCCCATAACCGGCCAAGAATAATGCAATCGACCGCGTCCGTCGGTGCGTGAAACTGGTGAACCGGACGTGATGGATCGCGGGAACGAGTAGCGGCGACATCATCGCGACCAGCATCAGTGCCCACGCTGCGGCGATGGCAGAAGGCGGGTTCAGCGCGAGCAAAATCGCGAGCGACGCGGGCGCGCTCGCCGTTCCGTTCTCCGTACAGAGGAAATTCGCGTTCAGATGGGACCCGGATAGCCCGGCGGCGAGCACAGTCCACGCCACTGTGCTCGCCGCGAGAACCGGGTAGCGGACCCGCGCTACTTCGCGGGCGATGTCAATCACCTTTGCGTCCCGCCCTGGCGATAAATGCTGATGCGTCCCACCGTTATCGGCGTGCTTGGGGGAACGTATCTGTTCGGCACAAGGTTCACATTCAGCGTGTCGAGATTGAACGATTGGCTGAGATGCAATTGGTCGATCACCTTGGTGATGTCGAGGGTGAAGGTCATGCCTTTGCCGCCGTGTTTCCCTTCCGGGGTGCTCGCCTGACGCAGGCCGAACAGCCCGATGCTTCCGGCGTGAAGCTTTGGGTGCTGGCCGGGCTTGTCGCCCTCGGGCAGATTTATATAGACGCTGAGAACTCCCCCGGTCGTTCCGACGACATTGTCCAGCCGCAGGTACACACGATCGGGAGGCGCTTGTACCGAAGCGGCCGTAAGGCTTGCCGCTACCTTGCGCCGGATCCCTGTATCGAGCCGGACGGCCGCGCGGGCACCCGACCCCTTCACCGCGACGGCCGCCTGCGTCGCGCCCATCAGTTCCACTTCGGGTGGCACGCTAGGCCCTCCTCCGGCACCAGCTGGGGCGGGAGCAGCGCGCAGGGCCGCCACTCGCCTGGAGATCTGCTGGGCCGCTGTGACAAAGCCCGCCGGAGCGCTCATGTCCTGATAAGTATAGTTCAGTTTAGTGATGTCGCCTACGTCGCCGGGTGAAAAAACCCACCACCCGCCGTCCTTCGGCATCTCGAAGTCCGACTGGCCGTTGGTCGTCGGGCCCTGTAGCCAACTTGGCTGGCGGGGGTTGGCGTTATTCATTGTGACGACCCAGATCGCCCACAAACGATCGATCTCCCCGTGGTGCAGGTAAAAAATCGGATCGAGCCCGGCCATGTTTGGATCGCCCATGATTCCGGGCTGACCGTTGGGGTCGTTCCCCTGCTGGCCGCCAACGTAGGAATGCACGAGGTTGTGGGGATTGTTTTCCAGATCCCCGGTCGCCGAACCGAAATGCGCGAATCCGGTCTGCCCGCCGCCGAACTGATTGGTATAGGTGGTGTCTGACATGCAATCGAGAGTCACGGCTCCAAATTGGAAATCGGATTGGGGATCCTGCGGATTGGCCGCAATCCCGGCATCGGTCGGGACAAAGATGTTACCATCGCCGTTCGGGCCGTACCGGTCAGCCACGAAGAGCGGATTCGGAGAACCCGCAATGCCCGCCGGCGCGTTGGCCGGCAGGCCAGTCGATGGGAAATTCTGCTGCGTAAACGCAGGCGGAATATTGAACTGATTGGCAGGATTCGTTCCGAAATAATCCCAGTACGGCAGCGCCCAAGTGGACGGGCCGCCTTGAGCAACAATGTCCTCGCGCACTTGGTTCTCGAGAGCGATCAGATATCCGCGGTGCCACGGCGGAAAGTACCAGGTAGCGTGCTGGCATTGACTCCACCCCTTCAGGTCGGGGGACGGCAACGGCGGTACCTGCGGCGGAGGAGTGATGGCGGCCCACTCCGGCCCGTCGCCGTGAATGGCGCCGAAATACCACCAGCTCTTCGGGTCGGTTATATCGCGTGTCATCATTTGGCCGACGCCGACCGCGTACCAAAAAAGATCCGCGTTACCCTGGAGCGTGCCGCCGTTATTCCATGCGTTGTTTCGCGTGAATGTTGCCGCCATGTGTTTCTCCCTGTTTTTGCAAGCCGTAGGTGATGCCGTACCGGCCTTGATGCGAATTTTAATTTTTGGGAACGGCTAGTTTTGCGAAAGTACAACACCGAGTGGAGCACCCAAACAGATGCCTGTCAAGTGGCAACACCCTCGGCCAGATCGCGTGCCTCGGCGACGCTGAGCCTGACACGTCCGGGCGCAATGGCGGCGGGTCTGTCGTTCACTGCGATACTCCTAACGAAGAGCTGCGCGCATCATAGGCGCGCGCCTGAGAACGCGCGACGGCCATTTTGCTTGAGAGACGTGCGCGTTGGAGTCCGAGCAGCCTTTAGAGTCGTCGCGCGCCGGAAACGTGATTAAGCTGTTTGTTGTTTGCGCGGCGCGGCTCGCTCCCACTGCACCGGGCAGTCTCCCGGCTTGTCAGGCTTACCGTCCACCGGCGGTTTCGGATAATATTGCGTTGTCGATTGCACGTCCTTGGCGGTTTGCTCGCCAAATAGCAACAATATCAGCTGCAGCGCTTCGTCGAGACCCGACGAGATGCCGCCGCCGGTCAGCCGGTTGCCGCACTCGACGAAGCGCGGGTTGGTCATATCCACGTCGATCTTGGGAAATTTTTTCAGGCAATTGACGAACGCCCAGTGGGTCGTAGCTTTATGATCGTCCAGCAATCCGGCGCGGCCCAGCAGCAGCGCGCCCTCGCACACCGAGCATACCCATTTCGCATCCACCGAGACCTGGCGCAGGTACTTGAGGTAAGGCGAATAGTCATCCCGCATGATTTTTTCGAGCGCCTCGGGATGGCCCCCGGGAACCCACAGGATGTCGAGCGCCGGCGTTTGCGCGAAGCTCGCTTGCGCCTCGAAACGCACGCCGTTGATCGAGGTCACCGGGCGTCCGTCCGCGGAGACGAGCACCAAGGCCAGTTCCGGATGGCTCTGGCTCGCCCAATAGAACATCTCGAGCGGGCCCGCGACATCCAGCAGATTGACGCCCTCGTAAACTGGTATTCCGAGCAGCATTGCTATGTCTCCATAATGTGATTGTGCGAAGTCCACTGCGGGCGCGCCCGCGCCGCGATGATGCGCAAGGCTTTGCCGCCGCCGCGCCACCGCCACGCCAACGGCGCCGGTCCTTCGAGTCGCTCGGCAAAAATAAACAAAGTGACGGCAAGCATTGCCGCAAGGTGGCCCTCGCCGGCAAAGAGCGGCAGCAACATCAGCGCCCAGCATGCGCCGACGCACGCCGTGCCATTCGTCAAACCGAAATGGAAAGCATCACGATCGGCCGCGGCACCGAATGCGGCGATGGAGGGTTGGCGATGACAGCGGTTGAGGCACCATTGTTTGCCGGGTGAGACCTGCCACACAAGCACGGCGGCGGCGGCAAGGCCAAGGCAAAGCGTCGGTCCGGGACCGGCCCATCGCAACGTGAGTGCCAGCGCCTGCAGCGCCACGCCCGCGACCATCCACACCGCGGCATAGCCGACGAGAAAAAGCAGCATCGCGTGCGGCCGCCGCTTGGCGAAGCTGCGTTGCCGCACATGCCGCAACGGCTCGATGAGGACCGCCGACATCATGGCCGTGACCATCAATGCCCAATCGCCCGCGAGCTTCGCGGGCGAATTGAGCGCGAGGGCAAGGTCGAACGGAATCGTTCCGGACGTGCCGGCGGAGCAGACGGCGGGCAGCGTCAAGCCGCTCCCGCCCAGTGCCAACATCGACCAGGCCGCAAGGCCGGCCGATCCGAGCACGACGAGCCATCCGTCAGGCCGCCACCCGCCCTGCACAGTCCGGACCCTTATGCGCCTTGCCGGTAGACGCTGATGCGACCGATGCTGATCTGTTCTTCATCCGGTACCGGCGTCAGCGGCACCAGGCGCACATGGATCTGACCGGCGTCCAGGGCGCCGGAAAGGTGCAGGGCGTCGATGATGTGGCTGATCTCGAGCACGTAGGTAAGGCCCTCGCCCGTGTGCTTGTCGTCCGCCACCGACGCCTTGCTCACGCCGAAGAGCCCAATGCTGCCGGCGACGTGATCGGGATACTGGGCCGGATCCGCGCCTTCCGGAACGTTGATATAAACCGTGAAGACGGTTCCATCGTGGACGCCGCGCACGTTCTCCAGATTCAGGAAAACTCGATCGGGCATCGGCGCGGCCGCCGCATCGGCGGCCTCGGCTCTTGCCGCCGCCAAACTGTTGGCGACTTTGTTTTTGACCGAGGGTTCGAGCGCGAGCGAGGTTCTGGCCTCGTTCCCGGTCAGGCGGATGCTTTGGTTGTTTGCGCCAAGCAGTTCGACGTTCCTCCTTCGAGCCATGGCAATCCTCCTCGCTTGCGCCGGAGCCGCCGCCGCAGGCACTCCGAGCGCCTCCAGGCGCGCGACCACATGCGGCTTTCCGGCCGGCGGCGATACATCATCATATTGATAGGTGAGCCGCGACAGATCGCTCATATCGGCAGGCGTGTAGGTGAATCGGCGCCCGCCCGGCAGCGGCAACACGAAGGCGCGTTCTCCGGCGGGCGCGGGGCCTTTGAGCCAGTTGTCGTCGGGGGGGTCCACATGCGTTGTCGGATTCTTGCGCCATGTCTCCCACAGCCGGTCGATGTTGCAGTGATGGAGATAAAAAATCGGATCGAGTCCTGCGGTGTCCGGATCCGACATCAATCCACGCACCCCGGTTTGCGCGCTTCTGCCGCCCACCAGCCCGTGCACCTGATCGTGCGGCTGCGATTCAAGTCCGCCGTGTCTGAAGCCGGCGTGACTGAAGAGGGGGTCTGTCTCGACGCCACCGAAGCCAACGCTGCCGCCGTCCGCAGCCCCGGCGAACTCAGGATCCCCGAGTGGCTTGAGGTTGACCACATTGGGCATGTCTTGCGGGACGAAGACCTTTCCATCGCCGCGCATGCCGTAACGGTGTTTCTCAAACAGCGGATTGTCGCCCCCGTCCGGCCATGTCGGAGACGCGAATGCGGGCGGCAACGCGTTCTGGTTTGTCTTGAAGTAATTCCAATAGGGAAGCGCCCAATCGGCAGGCGCACCGGGCATGTCCTTGATTGCGTCACGAATGACCGTTTCCAGCGCGATCAAATATCCGCGGTGCCACGGCAGGAAATACCAGCTGCCGTGCTGGCATTCGTCCCAAAAATCGGCGACGACGCTGTCCTTCGGCATGGGGTCCCCGGCCGCGAAATAACCGTGCTGCTGCCACTTGGTTCTGTTGAACCCGTGGATTGCGCCGTAGAATCGCCACCCGATGGGATCGTCGAGGGCGCGCGCTCGCATCGCCTTTACGCCGCGCGCGTACCAGAGGATTGTCGGATCGGCGAAGGTTCCGCCGTTCTGCCAGACATTCTTGCGTGTGAAGGCCATATTGTTCCTCCCTAAAGGTATGGAAGCGCATTTTTTTAACGGCAACGAAGAGATGCTACCACTTCAAGAAAGAGAAGAGAATACACCGCAACAGGATATTTTGCGGAAGACAGGCCAGCTCTCTGACCGCGGCCCGGTCATGGCGGCGGTGGCTGCGTAGCCTCGATGACATCTTTGGAGCGGGCGATGGGAATCGAACCCACATAGCTGGCTTGGGAAGCCAGTGCATTACCACTATGCTACGCCCGCGCGAGGAGAAGGATAGCGGCCACGCGAAGAGCGTCAAGCTAGCGCCTACAGTGCGCGCTCGGCGGCCGGCATCCCAGCCGCATTGAAGCGTCCTATCTTGGCTCGCCTCGCATCACTGGAACGCGCGAAAATGGTAATGAATTGAAGTGTTGACTCCCGACTACTGCCCACATAAGTTGACGAGTGCGTGCCTACACTTCACAGTAGAATACGTTTTCAACGAACTTTAGCGCGGCACTTGGGGACGCAAAATCATGAGTAATGGCACGGGATTGCGAGTTCGCAGATCAATAACCGACCTCCAGGACGACTACCGAAGCGGCAAGAAGAAGCCGCTCGAAGATTTAATGCGGGCGTGGAAGGGCATCAAAGAACTGCCGCCCGACGATCCAAACTCGTTCTTCGTGATCGGAGGCTATCACGGTGAGCCGTTCCGCGGCGCCGGTTGGGGTAACGCTTCATATTGGGGCGGCTATTGTATGCACGGGAATATCCTGTTTCCCACTTGGCACCGCGCCTACGTGCTAAGACTGGAGGACGCGCTACGTAGCATTCCCGGTTGCTCCGATGTTACGCAGCCATTCTGGGACGAGACGAGCGATGAGTCGCTCAAGAATGGGATACCCTGGGCACTGACCGACGAAACATTCGTGCTCGACGGTAACAAGATCGACAACCCCCTCCGCTCCTTTGTGCTGCCGGTCAATATCCAAGACCACATCCCATTCGATCCGGCGACGGATTACAGCAAGCCGAAGGGCTATGAGACCAAACGCTATCCGCTGTCTGGTCTGGTCGGGTCCCCGCAGGATCAGGCCGCCACCGCAACGCACAATGCCTTGTACCCGGACTATCAGACGAATGTGAAACTCTTGAATCAAAATATCGTCGCATGGCTGAACACCATCATCGTGGTGAAGGACCAAAAAGTCGGTGGCATGGTCCGCGACAACTATGCGAGGTGCTTGGACGCTCCCAATTACACCGTTTTTTCAAATACCTCGTCCCGCGACGAGTGGAGAGACAATAAGGATCTGAAGGTCCAGGCGCTGGAAAGTCCGCATAACGCGATCCACCTTGCCGTCGGAGGTTTCGACCTGGAGGGTACGGGGCCGGCCAAGGGCGATTTTTCGCCGCTCTATGGCGCCAACGGCGACATGGGGGAGAACGACACCGCGGCGCTCGATCCGATCTTCTTCTTCCATCACTGCTTTGTGGATCGGATGTTCTGGTTATGGCAGAAAAAGCATGGCTTCACCGATCGTCTCGAAGTTATAGAGGGTTATCCCGGCACCAATTCAGTCGACAACCAGGGACCGACGCCCGGCGTGGCGCCAAATTCATGGCTGACGCTGGAGACGCCGCTCGATCCGTTCAAGAAAAACGTCGGTAGCAACCAGCGGCCCTATACGTCGCTCGACGTCATCAACATCGAGAAGCAACTCGGGTACACATATGGGCCGGGTTCGCTCGAGGATCACGCCGCTCTTGCAACAGCGGCGGCCGCGCCGACGCCCGGTGGTAGCGCCAAATCCATCGACGTGAGAGGCATCAATCGCGCCTCGATCCGCGGCTCATTTCTCATCTCGGCGTTTGCGACGATCGATGGAAAGAAACAGCACCTGGGAACGGAAGCCGTCCTGAGCCGCTGGCATGTCGACGGTTGCGCCAACTGCCAGACCCATCTCGAAGCCAGGGCGACCATTGCTTTGCGCAGCCTGCCGCAAGCGGTCGCCGACAAAGCGGATTACCACGTCGAGGTGCACACGCGCGACGGAAACCTGACCGAACCGCGGGCCCTTATGGCTGAACTGCCGGCGAGGAAACCATTCCGCTTTGAAGTGCGCTAGCTGATCACAGTGTAAGCAGCCATAAACAGGAGCTTAAAATGTATAATTCATTTCCCGCCGTCGGCCACCGCTACCTGGTCGATTTCAAGGCTTTTCGTGTCCAGTTGTACTTCGCATCCGATACTTCGATGACCTACACCGGGGTCAAGGCGGACGGTAGTCTCGGCGGTTCCGAGACCGTAACGATCGCGGTCGAGTCGATCCGCGACGGATTGTTTTTGGTGACGTGGCAGGAGTCGGACAAAACGACCGTGGTCCATATCGAGGATTACAAGGAAAACACGATCATCACGAACATCACTAATCCGGACAACTCGTTCCAGCAATTTCACGGCACGATGACGCTGATTTTCTAAGGGCCTGTCCCGCGACGACGAGACGTCGCGACGATATGTCGTGCCGTCGCGGCGCCCTTCAAGCCACGCCCGCCGCCGTCAGCGCTGCCGCCAGATCGCGCGGGCAGATGGGAAATTGACTCAGGCAAATGTTAAACGGCTTAAGCGCGTCCTCGACCGCCGAGACGATCGCAGCCGGGATCGGCAGCACGCCCGCCTCGCCGATGCCTTTTACGCCGAGCGGGTTGAGCGGCGTCGGCGTCTCGCGATGGCCGAGGTCGAGCGCGGGCATTTCTGCCGCCGTCACCAGCAGATAATCGGCGAGCGTGGTCGTCAGCGGCTGCGCGGTATCGTCGTAGGCCATCCATTCGTAAAGCGCGTTGCCGATACCGTGCGCGATCCCACCCATGATCTGGCCCTCGGCGATCGTCGGATTGATCAGGCGTCCGGCGTCATGAACGAAGACGATGCGCGTCAGTTTCACCGCGGCGGTCTTCACGTCGACCTCGACCTCGGCGACGGCGGTGCCGTTCGCGTAAGTCATCCGGTCGAGGACGACATTCTCGCTCGCTTCCAATCCGGGCGGCAGGTTGCCGGGCAAGACAAAGCCGGGCGCGCCCGCCATGGTCCGGGCGATGTGCGCGAGCGGAAGACTCACGTCCTTGGCACCCTTGAGAACGACGCGGTCGCCGGCGATGTCGAGATCGCCGGCGTCCACTTCGAGCAAATGACTGGCGGCGAGCAAAATCTTTTCGCGCGCCTTCACGGCCGCGAGATGCGCCGATGAGCCCGCCACGACCGCCTGCCGGCTGTTGAAACCGCCGAAGCCCATCGTCCCTTGGCCGGAGTCGCCGACCCTGACGACGACATGTTCCATCGCGCCGCCGAGCTGGTCGCCGACGATCTGCGCCAGCATGGTCTTGGTGCTTTGCCCCATGGCGGCTGCGCCGGTCGCAATTTCGATGAGCCCTGTGCCGGTGACCCGCACGCGCACCTGCTCGTAAGGCCCGCGGCCGGTCGCCTCGACGAAATTGGCAAGCCCGATGCCGAGGTAACGGCCGGCGCGGCGCGCTTCGCTCTGCCGGTGCGGAAAGTCGTCCCACCCGGCGCGCGTCAGCGCCTCGGCCTGGCACGCCGGATAATCGCCGGAATCGAGCACGACCGGCACGCCGCCGCGCGTGACGAAATCTTTTTTGCATGGCATGGCCGCGGCCGGCACCAGGTTGCGCCGGCGGATTTCGGCGCGGTCGATGTTCAACGCCTGCGCCGCGCGGTCGAGCAGGCGCTCCATAACAAACACGCCCTGCGGCTGGCCGGCGCCGCGCACCGGCGTGACCGGGACTTTGTTGGTGAGCGCGACTTTCACGTCCATCCGATACGCGGGAACCATGTACGCGAGCGTCAAGGCGGCGGCCGCGCCCTGCGGCACGGTCAGCCCGCGCGCAGTGTAAGCGCCGTGGTCGTGCACCAGCGATCCGCGCACGCCGAGGACTTTGCCATCGCCGTCGAGTGCGATCTCCGCGTCCCAATATTGATCGCGTTCCTGCGTGGTGGCGATGAAATGCTCGCGCCGATCCTCGATCCATTTCACCGGCCGGCCGGTCATCAGCGCGGCGATCGCAACCGCCGCCTCTTCCGGATAGAACACGAGCTTCGGCCCGAAGCCGCCGCCCACATCCGGCGCGATCACCCGCACCGACGCTTCTTCGCGACCCAGCAACTCGGCCAAGAGCCGCGCCGCCACCAACGGCGTCTGCGTCGAACTCCACAGGGTGAGCTTGTCGTCGAGCCGATCGTAAGCTGCGACGCAGCCGCGGCATTCCATCGCGTGGGCGCAGCCGCGATGCAGCCGATACGAGTCTTTGATCACATGGGCCGCGCGCGCGAAGGCGGCGTCGACGTCGCCGTAGCCGGTGGTGAACGCGGCGACGAGGTTATCTGTTGCGCCGACGTGGACGGGCGGCGCGTTCGGCGCGAGCGCCTTCCGGCAGTCGGACACTGCCGCAAGCACCTCGAATTGCACCTCGACCAGCGCCGCGCCGTCCTCAGCGACGTAGGCGTCGGCGGCGAGGACCATGGCAATTGCTTCGCCGACGTGGACCGTCTCGTCGGCGGCGAGGATCGGGCGGTCGCGCTGCTGCTTATACGCGCGGTCCGGCAGGGCGACGGTGAGACGATCGTTCGGCGCCACCGCACGGATGTCGCCGCTGGTGAGTACGGCCACCACACCAGGCAGTTTGAGGGCGGCGCTTTTGTCGACAGCGACGATTTTGGCGTGAGCGTGCGGGCTGCGCACAAAACTCGCGTGCAGCATACCGGGCATTTTTATATCGGCAACGAAGCGACCCTTGCCGCACAGGAGGTCGCGGTCCTCGATCCGCGCGATCGACTGTCCGATGAGCGTAGTCACGCGGGCGGCTCTGGACTTTTACCCGTCATTGCGAGGAGCGAAGCGACGAAGCAATCCAGGGCAACGCTCGCTGCTCTGGATTGGTTCGTCGCCGCTGCGCGGCGCCTCGCAATGACATGATCTACGCATTGGGCACGAGCACGACGCGGCCGACAACGCGGCGATCGACCACGTCCTGCAGCGCCTGGGCAAAATCCTGCAGCGGGCGCGTGACGGTCGGCGCAGGCGTGAGTTTCTCTGCCTCATAAAGCGCGAAAATCTCATCCATGCACTGCGCCATCAGGTCAGGCGTGCGCTTGCGGTAGTCGCTGATTTGCAGCCCGCTCACTTCGATGTTCTTGACCAGCAGATAATTGGCCTTGACGGTGGGAATGCGACCGGCGGCGAATCCGATCACGACCAGGCGCCCGCGCCAGGCGAGCGCGCGCAACGCGGCGTCGAACGCATCGCCGCCGACCGGATCGAGCACGATGTCGACGCCGCTGCCGTTGTTGCTGTGGAACACTTGCTCGCGCAGCGAGTCGCGCAGGTTCTCTTTCGACAGATCGACGATCGCATCGGCCCCGGCGCTCAACGCGAGCGGCGCCTTGTCGGGATTTGATACGCCGGCCAAGACTTTGGCGCCCCAGGCCTTGGCAAGCTGAATGGCGGCGAGGCCGACGCCGCCGGTGCCGCCGAGGACCAACACGGTTTCACCCGCGCGCAAGCGCGCCCGCTCGCGCAACGCGAACCATGCGGTGTCATAGACGAGCGCCATCGACGCGGCGTCGACGAACGTCATTGCGGATGGGAGCCTGAAGCAGTCGCGTGCAGGAACGACGATGCGCTCGGCATAACCGCCCCGTTCGGCCAGCGCGAGCACGCGGTTGCCGACTTCGAGATCTTGCACGTCTTTTCCGAGCGCGCCGACAATTCCGGCCGGAAGCTTGCCCGGCACGAACGGGCGCTCAGGCAGGAACTGGTATTTGCCGGTGACCACGAGGCTGTCGACATAGTTCACGGCGACCGCTTTGATGGTGAGCAAGACCTCGCCCACGGCGGGCGTGGGGTCGGGCATCGAGTCCAACCTGTGGCTGAGAATCGGCCCGAACTTTTTGACGACGGCGGCGCGCATAGGAACGACCTCTCGAAGAGTGTAATCGATATTGCGGCGGAAAAATCCAGACGGTAGCAATAAGCATGAAGCCCGCGCCCTTCACCTATCACGCCCCCGCCTCGGTCGACGAGGCGGTGGCGCTGCTTGCCCGTTGGGGGCCGCAGGACGGCCGCGTGCTTGCCGGCGGGCAGAGCCTCGTCGCGACCATGGCGTTCCGCGTGGCGCGGCCGGCGCACCTGATCGACATCAACGGCATCGGCGAACTGGCGCATATCACGATCAAAGACGGCGTGCTGAGCATCGGCGCTTGCGTGCGCCATGCGGCGTTCGAGCGCAATAGTGTCCCCGGACCGACCGGCGCCCTGCTGCGCAAGGTCGTGCGCAACATCGCGCACTATCCGATCCGCACGCGCGGGACGTTCTGCGGCAGCGTCGCCCATGCCGATCCGGCCTCGGAATGGTGCTGCGTCATGGCGGGGCTCGACGGCGTGGTGGTGCTGCGCAGCAGCCGCGGCGTGCGTCGGCTGCGCGCGGAGGAATTTTTTCAAGGTGTCATGGCCACGGCGCTCGAAGAAGATGAACTCGTGGTCGCGGCCGAGCTGCCGCTGCTCGCCGACGGCACCCGCACCGGCTTCCAGGAGTTCAGCCGCCGGAAAGGCGACTTCGCGATCGCCATGGCGCTCGTTTGCTATCGCCTCGAGAACGGCATGATGATCGAGCCGCGCGTGGCGATCGGCGGCGCCGAGGCGCAGGCGCGGCGTATCCCGCAAGCCGAACAAGCCTTGCGCGGGCGCGCACCCGGCGCGGACGTGTTTGCACAGGTCGGCGCGGCAGCCGCGGCCGCGATCGACCCGCTGGAAGACATCAACAACACCGCCGCGTACCGGCGCAGCCTCGTGCGCGCGCTGGTCGAACGCGCGCTGGAGAGCGCGCAATGACCGAACGGCGCGCGATCACACTTTCCGTCAACGGCAAGGATTATCCTGTAGCCGTCGAGCCGCGGCGCACGCTCGTCGACGTGATCCGCGACGATTGCGGCCTCACCGGCACCCACATCGGCTGCGAGCACGGCGTGTGCGGTTCCTGCACGGTGCTGCTCGACGACGAGCCGGTGCGCGCCTGCCTGATGTTCGCCGTGCAGGCCGAAGGCCGTCGCATCCGAACCGTCGAAGGATTGCAGCAAGGAGATGAGCTGCACCCGCTGCAGCAGGCGTTCATGCGGCATCACGCGCTGCAGTGCGGATTCTGCACGCCGGGCTTTCTCATGCTTGCGGTCGGCGCCCTGGAAAAGCGGCCCGATCTCGACGACGAAGAACTGGTCGAAATGCTGTCGGCCAATCTGTGCCGCTGCACCGGCTATGAGAACATCGTCAAAGCGGTGCGTGCGGCGGCGACAGAAATGAAAGCGCGGGCGTGACGATCGAAGCCGAACGTTGGATCGGCGCCTCGGTCGAACGGCTCGAGGATCCGCCGCTGGTGACCGGGCGCGGGCGTTATGCCGGCGATATGGCGTTCCCCCATCAGCTGCACATGCGCGTGGTGCGCTCGCCCTACGCGCACGGAATTATCAAACAAATCGATAGGGCGGAAGCCCGCGCGCTCGCGGGGGTCGTCGCGGTGTGGACCGCCGCCGACATCGCCGACCTGCCGCCGATCGAATTTCGCGAGGGACCGATCGCCAAGCTCGCGCCGTTCCGCCAGCGCGTGCTGGCCGGGAACCGCGTGCGTTACGTGGGCGAGCCGGTCGCGGCGGTCTTCGCCACCGACGCCTACCTGGCGGAAGACGCCGCCGAGCTGGTGCGAATCGAGGTCGAGGAGATCGACCCGATCCTCGACGCCGCGGCGACGCCGGGCGAATTTGCGCCCGGGCTGACCACCGAACCGACGATCTCTCGCCAGGGTTACGGCGACGTCGCCGTGGGATTCAACGCCGCGGCCGCGATCGTCGAATTGGATCTCACGATCGGCCGTCATTCCGGCGTGCCGCTCGAGACCCGCGGCGCGATCGGCCGTTATGACGCCGCGCGCGATGTGCTCGAACTGCACGGCGCCGCCAAGGTGCCGCACCGCAATCGCGAGACGCTCGCGCAGATGCTCGGCCGCAGCACGGCGGCCCTGCATCTTTATGAAGGCCACGTCGGCGGCGGCTGTGGCATCCGCGGCGAGATTTATCCCGAAGACGTGCTCGTGCTGGTCGCGGCGATGCGGCTCGGGCGCCCGGTGAAATGGCTGGAAGACCGCCGCGAGCACCTGATGGCCGCCAATCATTCGCGCCAGCAGCGCCACCGCGTTCGCGCCGCCGTCGACACGCAGGGGCGGCTACTCGCCATCGATGACGAGTTCTTTCACGACCAAGGTGCCTACATCCGCACCCACGCCGCCCGCGTCGTCGATATGTCGTCCGGCATCCTGCCCGGTCCCTACCGGCTGCCGCACTATCGCGCGAACGGTCACTTCCGTCTTACCAACAAGACGCCCGCCGCGACCTACCGGGCGCCCGGCCGCTACGAAACCAATTTCGTGCGCGAGCGGCTCATCGACGCAATCGCGCGCAAGCTCCGCATCTCGCGCGTCGAGGTGCGGCGGCGCAACCTGATCGGCCCGCACGAGATGCCATACGAGCGGCCGCTGGTCGCGCTCGGCGACGAGGTCGTGATGGATTCCGGCAATTACGAATTGCTGCTCGACAAGGCGCTGGCGCGCGCCGGCTGGGACGCGCTCGAGCGCGAGGTCGCGCGGCGCCGCGCCGCCGGCGAATATGTCGGGCTCGGGCTCGCGGTTTATTTGGAAAAGAGCGGCCTGGGGCCGACCGACGGCGCGCGCGTCGTCGTGCACACCAGCGGCGACGTGGAGGTCATCACCGGCGGCGCGTCGGTCGGCCAGGGGTTCGAAACGGTGATGGCGCAGGTGTGCGCCGAGACGCTGGGCGTCGACTATCGCCGCGTGCGGGTCGTGCATGGACGCACTGACCGCATCGAATACGGCATCGGCGCGCATGCGGCGCGCGCCACCGTGATGACCGCGAATGCGACCGCCGCTGCCGCCGCGAACGTGCGCGCGAAGGCGCTCGACATGGCGGCGCAGCTGCTGCAAGCGGATGCCGCGAGCCTTACGATTGCCAAGGGCCATGTCGTTCGCTGCGACGGCGCCGGTGCGAGCGTGAGCCTGGGTGACGTCGCGCATCATTTGCGGCCGACGTCGTCGACGCGCGGCGCACGCGCTCCCGGCCTTGCCGCCGACGGCTGGTTCACCACCGCGCACATGACGTATCCCTACGGCGTGCAGATCGCGGTCGCGTCGATCGACGCCGGCACCGGCGGCGTGCGCATCGAGAAGATGCTGATCGCCTTCGACATCGGGCGCGCGATCAACCCGATGCTGGTGCGCGGCCAGATTCTCGGCGGCGCCGCCCAGGGCTTGGGCGGGGCGTTGTTTGAGGAATTTCAATACGACGAACGTGGGCAGCCGGTATCGGTCACACTCGCCGACTATTTGCTTCCAACCGCGCGGGACGTTCCCGTCATCGATGTCCTCCTCACCGAGGACGCGCCGAGCACGTGCAATCCGCTCGGCATCAAGGGGGTGGGCGAAGCCGGCGTCGCCGCCGTCGGCGCGGTGATCGCGTCCGCCATCGATGATGCCCTCGGCGGCAGGGGCGACATCACCCGGCTGCCGATCACGCCGCAGTTTCTGAAGGCAATTATTGATGGGCACCGCGCGACGTAGGGTGGGCTAAGGCCGCGAAGCGGCCGTGCCGCCGCGGACATATCATCAACTGTCGTCACACCGACTTCAGGCGCCGACGCAGCGTGTCGGTATCAATCCGATATTCCCAATAATCGAGCAACACCGCCCGATTTGCGTCGATGAACCGTTGCACTTGCTCAAGCAGGGCCGGAGGCACGTCACCCGCTACAGTCGCGCCATCTGCAATCGCGATCGACGCGGTATTGCCTCGGGGGTCAACGCTATCCGGTGGATCGATTGCCAGTTTGATCCGTGCAGCGTGTCGGGTGTTCCCTTTGGGCGAGATGAAAATGGTATTGTTCACGCCGGTCACATTTTTGCGATAAGAGAGCATTTCTTCGAGCAGTTCATTCTCTGCTCGCCTTTCCGCAGACGTCGATGATCTGTGTTGACCGGGCATAGAAATTTAGTCGATCTTGATTTTCCCGTCCGCAATCACCTGCTTCCATTTCGCGTATTCGGCCTTGATGAAATCGGCGGTCTCGGCCGGCGAGGTGCCGCGCGGGGTCGCCCCGATGGTGGCGAGCGCGGATTTGAACCCTGGGCTGCCCACCGCCGTTTGCACCGCCTTGGTGAGCTTGGCCTTGACGTCGTCCGGCATGCCGGCGGGCGCAAACAAAGCAAGCCACAGGTCGACGCTGTAACCTTTCAGCCCGGCCTCGGCTATGGTCGGCGTGTCGGGATAGATCTCGCTGCGCTTTTCTCCTGTGGTCGCGAGCGGGATGACGCGATTGTCGGTGGTAAACGGCAGCGCGCCGGCGATGCTGCTGAAGGAGAATTGGATCTTGTTCGACATCAGGTCGATATAAGAGGCGCCGATGCCCTTGTAGGGCACGTGAATGGCGTCGATGCCCGTGCGCTGTTTGAACATCTCAGCGGCGAGATGCGGCGCCGTCCCGACGCCGGCAGTGGCAAAATTGAGCTTGCCCGGGTTGGCCTTGGCGTAGGCGACAAACGCATCGAACGTCTTCACGTGCAGCTCGGGCGTGACGACCAGAACCAGCGGCGACGAGCTCACCCACGTAACCGCCTCGATCTGCTTGAACAGGTCGTAGGGGACGTGCTCCTGCAGCGATGGATTGATGACGATGGCGTTGTCCATCAGCAGCAGCGTGTAGCCGTCGGGCTGCGCGCGTGCCGTGACCTCCGTTCCCAGGATGCCCCCGGCGCCCGGCCGGTTTTCCGGCACCACCGGCTGCCCGAGCGCCTCGCCGAGATGCTGGCCGAGCGAGCGGCCCACGTAGTCGACGATGCCGCCCGGGTTATAGGGAAGCAGCAGCCGCACCGGCCGATTGGGATAGGATTGGGCGAAGGCGGCGCTAGAGCAAAGGACGAGGCTCATCAGGGCCCCAACGATCGAACGCCGCAGCATGTTGGTCATTAGCTGAGTCCTTTCCCGGTACTGAAACCAACTCCACCGTCACCCTGAGGAGCGTGCCGGAGGCGCGCGTCTCGAAGGGTGGCAGCAAGTTCGGTGCACGTTTCCATCCTTCGAGACGCTCACTTCGCTCGCTCCTCAGGATCACGGCGGTGTTTGTTGCTCGATCGTCACCCTACCTTCTCCTGCCTGTCGATTGCCATCGGCCGCGCCCGTCCGTCGGCAATCCATTCGACGATGTCGCGCTTGCGTATCTTGCCGCTCGCCGTCAGCGGGATCTCATCGATCTGCAAAAAGAACTCCGGCATTTCATATTTCGACAGGCCGCCGTTGTCCAAGTGCTTGAGAATATCTTCCGGCGAAGCGGCCTTGCCGGGCCGGAACATCACCGCCAGGCAGACGCGCTCGCCCAGCCGCTGGTCCGCCACCGGCACCGCGACGACGCGCGCCACCGCTTCGTGGGTCGCGGCCAGCGCCTCGATTTTCGCCGGATAGATGTTGTGACCGCCGCGGATTATCACGTCTTTCGTGCGGCCGGTGATGCGCAGATAGCCGTTCTCGTCGACCCAGCCGAGATCGCCGGTCATGAACCAGCCGTCGCGGTTGAAGGCCGCTTCGGTCGCTTTCTGATCGTCGAAATAGCCGAGCATCAGGCTCGCGCCGCGGCCGCCGATCTGACCGATCTGGCGCGGCGGCAGTTCGCGGTTCGAATCGTCGCGATCGAAGATGCGGATTTCGTATCCGGGGCAGGCTTTGCCGCAGCTTTCGACGATCAGCCGCGGGTCGTCGTCCGGCAGCGTGTATTGATGCGAGCAGGTCTCCGTCATGCCGTAGCCGCTCTGCGGGACGATGCCGACGTCGAGGAGGTCGCGTACCAATTCGCGCGGGGCAGAGGCGCCGGAGATGCGAAAGCCCTTCAGCCGCCCGAGACCGGAGAGATTGCGCGCCTTCATCTCGGCGAGCAGGTCGACCGCATGGGTCGGCACCCCGACCAAAAACGTCGTGCCGGTCTCGATCAGGCGGTCGACGAGACTCGCGCCGCGCGGCAGGTCGTGAATGACGAGTTGCCCGCCCGCCGCGAGTGCCATGATCATCGCGCCGAAACCCAGGTTGTGACTGAGCGGGCTCAGCGAATAGACGACCGATTGCTCGTTTATGTTCCAGTCCGCCGCCAGCGCACGGGCATTTGCCAGCAGGGTATTATCGCTGTGCATCACGCCCTTCGGCACGCCGGTCGTGCCGGAGGTGAACGCGAGATAGAGGATGCGGTTGGGATTTTGCGGCGCGGGCGGCTGCAAGGCACCGGCAGATCGCCCCGCACCGATGCCGATCCCGCCGCCGGGGCTGCTGCGTTCCAGTCGGTAGACGTGGTGAACGCTCTCGACATCCGACAGCCGGGCAAACAAATCATTCTTAACGGCATCGGCGCCGTACCCCGCTTCGGCGACCACCGCGACCGCACGCATGCGCTCGAGCAGCGCGAGTATGTCGCCGACCGTATGGTCGCGATGCAGCGAAGGGCAGCAGACGTAGCCGTTGCGGCTGCATGCCAGGAGCGCGACCACCGTCTCCGCGCGGCTCGGCGACCAGACGGCGACGCGGTCACCGGCGCTCACGCCCTGCTCGGCAAGCTCACTCGCGAAGGCATCGGCGTGGGCGACGAGGGCACGGTAGCTCAGGTCGCCGTTGCGGCTGCGGATGGCGATGCGATCGGGCGCCCGCGCGGCGTGCGCCTTGACGAGCGCGTAGACCGTGTCGTCGCGCCAAGAGCCCGTGCGGCAATGCTCCTGGTACCGCTCCAGGCTGAAGGTCGTCAGCAGGTTGGACATCAGGCCGTTTTCCACAGTCACGAATGCCAATTGCGCCCGTGCGCGCGGAAGCGTCAAGCGCGGTTGCGGCCGTCGCGGCCGCGTGCGATGGCGTGAGCCCGAGCGGCGCCCCACGACACCGTCGTCCCGTTACGCTCCACCGAAAGGCCCGCGGTATGGAAGGCAAGCGTTCCACGATCGCCTCGCTCAACGGCATCGTCGCGGCGGCGCACCCGCTCGCCGCCCAGGCGGGCGCGCGCGTGATGGCGCAGGGCGGCAACGCGTTCGACGCGGCCGCCGCCGTCGCCGCCGCGCTCAACGTGGTCGAGCCCTACATGTCCGGTCTCGCCGGCATGGGCATGGCGACCTGCTACGTCGCGAAAGAGCGCCGCGTGCGCACCCTCGATTTCGTGCCGCCCGTGCCGCGCAAATTCCCGACCGGTCGGTTCAAGGAGCGTATGGAGCTCAAGCGCGGCGCGCAGGGTTGCGGCACGCCCGGCAACCTCGCCGGCTGGCACGAACTGGTGCGCGCCTACGGCAAGAAGCCGTTCGCCGACGCGCTCGCCCCCGCGATCGGCCTGGCACGCGACGGGTTTCCGATCGTGGAATACGGCGTCGTCGAGATCGCCGAGGTCGCGGCGGAGATCAAACCGCGCGCCGAACTGTTTGAACCATGGGCCACGCTCTACACCGGCGGCACCGGCCGGGCTGTGGTTGGTCAGGTGCTGCGTCAGCCGGCGCTCGCGCGCACTTTCGAGGCGATCGCGAGCGAGGGGCCGGGCTATCTCTACGGTGGGTCGCTCGGCCGCGCGATGGCCGCGGAGGCGCAGCGCTACGACGGTTGTCTGACGCTCGACGATCTTGCCGAGGTCAAGCCGCTGTGGCTCGAGCCGCTGCGCGCAAACTATCGCGGACTTGCCGTGCACACGCTGCCGCCGCCGGCCGAGGCGTTCCAATATTTGCTGACCTTGCGGGTCCTCGACGGCTTCGATTTCGCAAAGTTCGAGCGCAACGGCGCCGACCATCTCGACACGCTCTATCGCGCCATCCGGCTCGCCGCCGGCGTGCGCATTGCCAACAACAATCCGTCGCCCGATTCGCTCGCCGCGTTGATGGCGGACGAGCACGTCGAGAGGCTGCGCGCGCGCGTGCGCGACAAACGCCCGATCGAGGGGCAGGTCGAGCAATCGGCGGTCCCGCAGTCGGCGGCGCTCGCCGAGCAGCACACGACCTCGTTCTCGATCGCCGATCGCGACGGCAACGCCGTGTGCGTGACCCAGAGCCTCGGCAGCCCGTTCGGCTGCGGCGTCGTGGTGCCGGAGCACGGCGTTTGTCTGAACAATTTCCTCTATTGGGGCGAGGCGGCGGCGGACACGCGCAATCAGCTCAGCCCCGGCGCGCCGCTCGCGCTACCACTCGCGCCCTCGATCGCCACGCGCGACGGCGAGCCCGTCCTCGTGCTCGGCACCCCGGGCAGCTACGGCATTTGCCAGACGCAGAGCCAAGTGATGGTCCAGCACGTCGCCTATGGCCTCTCACTGCAGGACGCGATCGACCAACCGCGCGCGCGGCTGTGGGACGGGCGGCTCGTCCTCATCGAATCCCGCGTCCCCCGCGCGACTATCGAAGGACTGCGCGGGCGCGGTCACGAAGTCGACGTCGGCCCGCCGTGGGAGAAAATGTTGGTCGGCGGCATGCAAGGCATCGTGCGCGACGCGGCTACCGGCGTCCTCTCCGGCGCCTGCGACCTCCGCCGCGACGGGTATGTGGCGGCGGTGTAGACCTCGTCATGGCTGGGCTTGTCCCGGCCATCCACGCCTTTCTTGTTTGTTGAAATGAAGACGTGGATGCCCGGCACAAGGCCGGGCATGACGAGAACGTCACGTCCTAAAATGCTTCGACAGCTTCAGGCCCTGCGCCTGGTAGTTGGAGCCGATGCCCTCGCCGTAGAGCTTTGACGGCCGCGCCAGCATTTTCTCATAGATCAGCCGGCCGACGGTCTGGCCGTGCTCGAGGATGAACGGCACCTCGCGCGAGCGCACTTCGAGCACGGCGCGCGAGCCGCGCCCGCCCGCGCCGGCGTAACCGAAGCCGGGATCAAAGAAACCGGCGTAATGCACGCGGAACTCGCCGACCAGCGGATCGAACGGCACCATCTCGGCGGCGTAGTCGGGCGGCACCTGCACCGCCTCTTTCGACGAGAGAATGTAGAATTCGTTGGGATCGAGGATGAGGCTCGCGTCCTCGCGCGCGGCGATCGGCTCCCAGAACTCGACGACGGCGTAACCGCCGCGCCGCTCGACGTCGATCAGGCCGGTGTGACGCTTGGCGCGATAGCCGACGAGCCGGTCGGGGCCGCTCCCGGAGAGATCGACGCTCACGGCGACGCCGGTGCCAACGTCCGCGTCAGGGCTGTCGACGAGGCGCTCGCGCGCGTTGAGTTCGGCGAGCGCGGCGGCATCGAGCTGCGCCTCGCCGCGCCGGAAGCGCATCTGCGAGAGCCGCGTGCCCTCGCGCACCAGCACCGGAAAGGTGCGCGGGCTGATCTCGGCGTAAAGCGGGCCGTGATAGCCGTGTTCGATCTGATCGAATCCCCGCGCGCGGTCGACGATCACGCGGGTAAACACGTCGAGCCGGCCGGTCGAGCTTTTCGGATTGGCGGAGGCACAGACGGACGGCGGCAACGCGAGGCTTTCGATCAGCGGCACGATGTAAACGCAGCCGGTCTCGAGCACTGCGCCGTCGGCGAGATTTATCTCGTGCAGCTTGAGATGCTCGATGCGCTCGGCGACGTTCGCCTTGGGGCCGGGCAGGAAGCTCGCGCGCACGCGATAGGCGAGATCGCCGAGCCGCAGGTCGAGGCTCGCCGGCTGCACCTGATCGGGCGTGAACGCATAGGCGGGCAGAATCGCGCCGGCATCGGCGAGCGCCGCGATCATGCGGTCCGGCAGGATGCCCGCATCGGTGACGGCAAAGGACAACGGCATGGTCCGTGCCTAGCCGATGCCCGACTTGACGAAAAGAGACGCCGCGGGTAAGACGCCGGTTATCCCGTGGTCATTTGAGCCGGCCGGCTTGCAGCCACGTAAAACAAATCGCTAAAAGGCCGGGGACGCTCGCGGCCCGGCCATTGGGATAATCCCCCGGCCGGGTTTTTCTTTGGCCCAAGGAGGCCGATGATGCCAGCGTCCGCCGCCCGCCGCTATCGCCCGGAAACCCGCCTGGTGCACGCCGGGCAGATGCGCTCGAACTTCGGCGAAACCTCCGAAGCGCTCTATCTCACCCAGGGATTCGTCTACGACAGCGCCGAGCAATGCGCCGCGCGCTTCAAGGGCGAGGAACCGGGGTTTCTCTACTCGCGCTTTTCCAATCCGACCGTCGCCATGTTCGAGGCGCGCATGGCGGCGTTCGAGGGCGCCGAAGCCGCGCGCGCGACCGCCAGCGGCATGGCGGCGGTGACGACCGCGCTCATCGGCCAACTCAGGGCGGGCGACCACGTGGTCGCCGCCAAGGCCTTGTTCGGCTCGTGCCGGTGGGTGGTCGAGGAACTGCTGCCGCGTTTCGGAGTCGCCTCGACCCTGGTCGACGGGCTCGATCTCGCGCAATGGCGCGCGGCGGTGCGCCCGAACACGAAGACGTTCTTTCTCGAAAGCCCGACCAACCCGACCCTCGACGTGATCGACATCGCGGCGGTCGCGGAGATCGCGCACGCGGCCGGAGCGACGCTCGTCGTCGACAACGTGTTCGCGACGCCGTTGTGGCAGAGCCCGCTCGCGCTGGGCGCCGACTGCGTCGTCTATTCGGCGACCAAACACATCGACGGCCAGGGCCGCTGCCTCGGCGGCGTCATCCTCTCCTCGGAGGAGTTCATTCAGAAGCACCTGCACATGTTCCTGCGCCAGACCGGCCCGTGCATGTCGCCGTTCAACGCGTGGGTGCTGCTCAAGGGACTCGAGACGCTGCACTTGCGGGTACGGCGCCAGACCGAAACCGCCGCGGCGGTCGCCGAGGCGCTCGCCGCGCATGGCAAGATCAAGCGTCTGATCTATCCGGGGCGGCCCGATCACCCGCAGGCGGAAACCGCACGCAAGCAGATGCGCGCCGGCTCAACGCTCGTGGCGTTCGAAATCGACGGCAATCAGGCGGCGACCTTCCGGTTTCTCAACGCGCTCGAACTGATCGCGATCACCAACAATCTCGGGGACGCCAAGAGCCTCGTCACTCACCCGGCGACCACCACCCACCAGCGGCTTACGCCGGATCAGCGCGCCGAACTCGGCATCACCGACGGGGTGGTACGGTTTTCCGCCGGCCTCGAGCACCCCGACGACGTGATCGAGGATGTGCTCGCGGCGCTGCAGGCGGTGTGAACAAATCTGTGACCTCGTCATGCCCCGCTTTCGCGCATAGGCGCTAACATAGTTGTTGCGTGATGGGTTTTCCTGTGATTCTACCGTGGGATGACTCCCGAATCACTTGTCAGCCAGGATTGGCACAGCGTCGTTGCTCGGCTTGGCGGAGCGACGGCGCTTGAGACCAGCGCGCGCGAAACAAAGGCATTTTTGCGCGGGCGTAAAGTCCAGACCGCGGTGGATTTGCTGCGCTTGGTTCTCGCCTATTGTTTGGGTGAGAGAGGTTTGCGGTTGACGGCGGCGTGGGCGGCCTCGATTGGGCTCGTCGATATCTCCAATGTGGCGCTGCTCCAGCGGCTGCGGAACTGCGGCGATTGGCTGGCCTTGCTCATCGGACGGGCGCTGGCGCAGGCCGCGCCGGCGGCGAGCCAGGGACGCCTGATCCGTATCATTGATGCGACCTCGGTTCCGCAGGCCGGGAGCGTGGCGAAGAAAGAGAACAAGCTCTGGCGTATGCACTGCGCGTTCGATCTGCCGCGCGAACGCTTTGGCCATTTGGAACTGACCGATGAACGCGAGGGCGAAAGGCTCGACCGCATCCCCGTGATCGAGGGGGAGATCCGCATTGGCGACGCAGCGCATCTGCAGCCCGACCGGATGGGCCATGTGCTTGATCAGGGTGGCGATTTTTTGGTGCGCGCGGGGTGGAGGAACGCCCGTTGGCTCGATGCACGCGGCCGTCCGATCGATATCATTGGGGTGCTTGGCAAGGCGCGCGACTGCGGCCTGATCGACCAGCCGATCTGGGTTGGACGCCATGACGGCGCGCCGCTGGGCGTACGGCTCGTTGCGGTCAAGAAGCCGCCGCAAGCTGCCGCCGAGGCGCGGCGCAAGGCGCGACGAAATGCTCATCGGGAAGGCTATCAGCTCTCGAAAAAGGCCCTCGTCGCCGCCGATTGGGTGATCCTCGTGACTTCGCTTAAGCCCGAGGAGTTCACGACCGAAGACATTCTCGCGCTCTATCGCCTGCGCTGGCGCATCGAACTCGCCTTCAAACGCCTCAAAAGCCTGGTCGGTCTCAAGGGGCCGCCGGGCTTCGACGAGCGTTCCGCAAAGCCCTATTTGTTGGCCCATCTCCTTATGATCCTTCTGCTCGAACCGCTCATTGACGAGTTCGAGGACTCTCCCCGCTTGGCTCAGGCCGCCTGACCCGCCCTGGCGGTTGGCGTCTCTTGCGCCAACTCATGGCGACTTTGCTGCAAGCCATCGTCCCGCAGCCGACCCTCGCTCTGCTCAGACGATCGAGAGTCGCTCTCAAGCGGCATTTGCATGAGCCGCCCAGGCGGCGTACTTACCAAACCATGCTCGCACTACGTTAGCGCCTATGCGCTTTCGCGGGGCATGACGAGTCAGAACTAACATTGAGGTTTTCGCTTGAGCGTCCCCGCCGAGTATTTACAAGTCCGCGCGCCGACGCCGGAATGGTTCCGTTGGGCCATATCGCAGCCGCGCGAATCCCGCTGGGTCACGGTCGACGGCTGCCCCATCCATTATCTCTTGTGGGCCGAGCCCGATCCGCTGCGTGGGCGCGGGCTGCTGTTCGTGCACGGCGGCGGCGCGCATGCCTATTGGTGGGCGTTCATCGCGCCTTACTTCATGCGCCACTACCGCGTCGCCGCGATCGATCTTTCCGGCATGGGCGACAGCGGCCGGCGCTCAACCTACGGCTCGGAAATCCGCGCCGCGGAAATGCGCGCGGTGATCGCCGACGCCGGCCTGGGTCCGCGGCCGTTCGTGGTCGGCCATAGCTTCGGCGGCTTCATGACGATGAAGTTCGCCTCCGCGTTCGGCGACACGCTCGGCGGCGCCGTCATCGTCGACTCGCCGATCCGTTCGCCGGAAGAAGAGATCCAGCATCCGCTTGCGCCGCCCAACTGGGGCAACAAAAAAACCTATCCGACGTTCGATGCCGGCCTCGCGCGCTTCCGCCTGATGCCGCCGCAGCCGTGCGACAACGACTTTCTCGTCGAGTACATCGGCCGCCACTCGCTCATGCAGGTCGACAGCCACTGGACCTGGAAATTCGACGGCGCGGCGATCGGCGCGCGCCGCTTCGGCGAGCCGTTCCGCGAATATCTGCAGGACGTGCGCTGCCGCGCCGCGCTGCTGTTCGGCGAGAAGAGCGCGCTCGTCTCGCGCCAGACCGCGCGCTACATGTCGCAGCTGATGGGGCAGCAGGCGCCGATCGTCGAGGTGCCCGAGGCGCAGCACCACGTGATGCTCGACCAGCCGCTCGCCTTCGTCGCCGCCGTGCGCATGCTGCTGGAGAACTGGATCAGGAATGAGTGATCTCCGAGTGACGGCGACGAATACGAGCGGGCAACAAACACCAACGTCATCCTGAGGAGGCCGCTCGCGTTGGCGAGCGGCCGTCTCGAAGGATGGAAGCAAATTCGGTCCTTGTGGCCATCCTTCGAGACGGTCGCGCGCAAGCGCGCGCGCCCTCCTCAGGATGACGTCGGAGTTTGTTTCAGAGCGCAAAGACGTCGGCGATCGGGGGTCTTGATTTTGCCGGCCATTGCGGCGCCAAATGCGGCAACACCAACGCAGAGCGTCGGGGAGGAAATCATGAGCGTCATTCTAGGGCAGGGCGAGTACACCTATCGCGTGGCCGAGGGCTGGGGAAAGCTGCCGCCGGGCTGGCGCTTCGGCGACGTGGCGGCGGTGGGCGTCGACCGGCATGACCGCGTCTACGCCTTCAACCGCGGCGAACATCCCATGTGCGTGTTCGACCGCGACGGCAATTTCATCAAGTCGTGGGGCGAGGGCGTGTTCAAGCGTGCGCACGGCGTCCACATGGGCCCGGACGACACCATCTATCTCACCGACGACGGCGACCACACCGTGCGCAAATGCACGCTCGACGGAAAGATTCTGCTGGAGATCGGCATTCCCGGCCGGCCGGCGCCGTTCATGGGGCTGCAGCCGTTCAACCGCTGCACCCATACCGCGCTCTCGCCGGACGGCCACATCTACGTCTCGGACGGCTACGGCAACGCCTGCGTCCACAAATACTCGCCCGACGGCAAGCGCCTGTTCTCCTGGGGCGAGCCCGGCACCGATCCCGGCCAGTTCAACCTGCCGCACAACATCGGCTGCGACGCCGACGGCTGGGTCTACGTCGCCGACCGCGAGAACCATCGCGTGCAGGTGTTCGACGGCAACGGCAAATACGAGGCCCAGTGGGTCAACATGCACCGGCCGAGCGGGCTTTACGTGATGCCGGGCAAGTGCCCGATCTGTTTCCTCGGCGAAATAGGGCCGTATCTTCACTTCAACCGGAACGCGCCCAACCTCGGCCCGCGCATCAGCGTCGTCGATCACACCGGCAAGCTCTTGGCGCGACTGTGCGTGACGCCCTCCGCCGGCACCAAGCCCGGCCAGTTCACCTCGCCGCATGGGCTTTGCGTCGACTCGCGCGGCGATCTTTACGTCGCCGAGGTCGCCTTCACGGCGTGGCCGTCGCTGTTCCCTGACAAGCCGCCGCCGGCCGACCTGCGCAGCCTGCAGAAATTGGAGAAGGTGCCGGCCGAGCAGGCGGCGACGCCTGCGCGGACCAAAGAGAGCGTCAAATGATCAAGACGGTCTCGTTGCTGGTGCGCAAGGACGGCACGTCGCACGCGGATTTCATGAAGCACTGGCGGGAAATCCACGGGCCGCTCGCTTACGCCTGCCCGGGCGTCGCCCGCTACACGCAGACCGAGGTGAAGTCCTCCTCGTTCCGCAGCGACGGGGTGGGGGCGCTCGAGGTCGCCGTCGACGGCATTGCCGAGCTGTGGTTCGCGGACCAGGCGGCGCTCGATTTGTTCAGCGCCTCGCCGGCGACACGGCGGCTGCGCGAGGACGGCACGCTATTCATCGGCCGCCAGATAAGCTTCACGACCGAGGAAAAGGTGATCATCCCGCGGGAGGGGTGAGGCGGCGAGCGCCATGGCTCAAATAGCGTACAGAATGGACGACGGTATTACTGGCGCGGACCTGGAAGAAGATCCCAGCGCCCAAATCTCGCGGTTGGAAGCGGAGATCGAGCGGCTCGGCGCGGTGGCCGACAGCTGCCGCAAGGTGATCCTCGCCGCGAAAGTCGCGATCGTGCTCGGCGCGCTGGTGCTGCTCGTCACCACCGCCGGGCTTATAAATGTCGATCAGATTGTCGCGTTCGGTGCTAGCGCCGTGATCCTCGGCGGCATCGTTGCGGCCGGGTCGAACTCAAGAACATTGAGCGAGGCGACCGCCAACATACGCGCGGCCGAGGCGCGGCGCGCCGCGCTGATCGGCGCGCTGCCGTTTTCGGCCGTGATCGAGGAGAGGCGTCGGAACTAAGAAATAGATACGATCAATCGGTCTCGCGTGGCGTCGCAATGACGCTGTCGGCCGCCGGCACTGCACGCGCCGTCAACTCTCGCTGCATGCTTTTGGCTTCGCTTTCCAGGCCAACCCAGCGCAGTTTCTGTATAAGCTTCACCAGTTCGTCAGACGCGCGTTGCTCGTTCGATCTTTCCATGGTCCCTTCCTCCCCGAAATTCATTTCGGCCGGTGCATTGCGCCACCCGCCGTCGTGCTGGGCCGAGAACGTCTCCAAACCTGAGCGAAATCATGACGAAGGTGTGTGCTTCTGAAGGGCTTTCGCAGCACGCGGTAGCCTTATACGGCGCCGACGACGAATACCCGCGCAAGCGAGCGCACGCGCCGGGAACAGGTTAGATGTCGAACGCGTACCGATGCGTTGGTGTCGCAGCCAGAAACCGGCAAAATAAGCTGCGTCCATCTTCCCCGTTGGGGCCGGTTGCCACCCGGCGCGAGCCCTTGTTCAACGCGCGCGCCTGACGAAGGTTGCGGGAAAGCCGGTAACAAAAGTCGCGCCGGATGTTATCGAGGTCTGCTCGCAGTGAACGGATCGAGTAGCGACACGCCTGTTGTCTCGTTTGCGAATTTCCGAAATGATGTTGGTGTCGAGCAGGCACGGCGCGACGCATTCCCGGGAGGCCCGGCGATGTCTTTGCTCGCGGTACCGTCAGAGCGGTCGCGGTCGATGCGCCCCGATCCCGCATTCCTTAAAGCCAAGGTCCTCGCGCTCTCGCCGCCGATCAAAGCCATGGCGCTCGCCACGGAACAGGCCGCGACGGTCTCGGCGGAATCGATCGAGATGCTGCGCGAGGCTGGATACTACGACATCGTCAAGCCTAAGGCGTTCGGCGGATACGAGCATGACTTCGACGTGTTGGTCGACCTGAACATCGAACTTGCAAAGGCGTGCGCCTCCACGGCCTGGGTCGCGGGTCTCCTCGCCGCGCATCAATGGCTGTTGGCGAGCTTTCCCGCCCAAGCTCAGCACGACGTATGGGATCGCGACCCGAACGCGGTCTTGTGCGGGTCCTATGCGCCGGCCGCCAAAGCGGTCGTGGTTCCGGGCGGCTATCGCGTCTCGGGACGCTGGAGCTTTGCCAGCGGCTGCGACAATTCGAGCTGGTCCGTCTGCGCCGCGCTGTTGCCGCCGAGCGGCGAGGGCGCCACCCCAAGCCCGGCTTTTCTCCTCGTTCCCGCCGAAGATTATTCGATCGACGACACCTGGCACGTGATCGGGCTTTCCGGCACCGGCAGCAAGACCCTTGTGCTCGACGACGTGTTCGTCCCGGCGCATCGCGTCTTGACCTTTGCCGAGACCACCTCGGGCCGCACACCGGGCGCGAAGCTTTACGCCGACAACCCGACCTTCGCCGTGCCCATGCTGTGCAACATCCCGTCCTGTCTCGCCTCGGTGGCGGTCGGCGCGGCGCTCGGCGCGCTCGACGACTACATCGACGCGACGCGGGCGCGGATCACGCGCGGCGCGGTGGCAGGCGCGGCGAACCGCATGGCGGAATTCGCCACGGTCCAGCTGCGCGTCGCGGACGCGGCGGCCTCGGCCGACGCGGCGCGCGAGATGCTGCTGCGCGATTTGCGCGCGGCGGCGCGCATGGCGCGCGCGGGGGAGGAGATCACGGTGCGTGACCGCATCACCTGCCGCCGCGGCCAGGGTTTTGCCGTGTCGCTTGCCATTCGCGCGACCGAAGCGCTCAACGCCTCGACCGGCGGGGTCGGTCTCGATCTGACAAACCCGGTGCAGCGCGCCTGGCGCGACGCCAACGCGGTCGGGCGTCACATCAGCATGAATTGGGATGTGGTCGGAACCATGTATGGCCAGATGGCGCTCGGGCTCGAACCGAAAGGGCAGTACTGAAAACGAAACGCGCATGGGCACCCCGCGGGCACTTCGTCCCGCGGGTTGGCCCACCCTACAAACAATAAATACAACGGGAGGAGCGGCGTGGCGGAATATCGGCTCGTGAGCTATCGCGATGCCGCCGGTAACGCGAAACCGGGCGTGCTGGTCGAGGGGCGCGTTTTTGCCCCGGTGCGGCTGCTTAAGGACGACGCGCCAACCGGCGACGCCGCTTCCGTGATCGGCCTCCTGCGCCAATGGGACAAGGTCCATCCGCGCCTCGCGGCGGCCGCCGGCGAGGTCGATCCCGGCGACGGGCTGCCGCTTGCCGACGTGGTGCTCGACGCCCCGCTTCTTTATCCCGGCGCGCTGTTCTGCGCCGGCGCGAACTACTGGGATCACTTGCAGGAGATGGCCGAGATCGCCGCGCGCACGACCGGCAAGGCGCCGTCGCTCGCCAAGGCTGCGGAGCCCTGGTTTTTCCTCAAGACCACGGCGGGTTCGATCATCGGCACCGGCCACCGCGCGCGCCTGCCCGGTTTCTCCAAACAGGTGGATTGGGAGGCGGAGCTCGGGGTCGTGATCGCGCGGCCGACGCGGAACGTTTCCGAGAGCCGGGCGCACGACGCCGTCGCCGGCTACGTAATCGTCAACGATCTCTCCGCGCGCGACCTGATGAAGCGGGAGGGCACGCCGTTCATCTACGACTGGGTCGGCCAGAAGTGCTTTGAGCACGCCGCTCCGATGGGACCGTGGTTCACGCCCGCGGCGTATGTGAAGGACCCAAACAATCTGAGCATCAAACTGTGGATCAACGGGGTGCTCAAGCAGGATTCCAACACCGGCCGCATGGTGCACAACATCCAGGAGCAGATCGCCTATCTGAGCCGCCACGTCACGCTCCAGCCCGGGGACGTGATCGCTACCGGCACGCCGGCGGGCGTCGGCATGCCGCGTGGCGAATTTCTAAAAGCCGGCGACGAGGTGAAGATCGAGATCGCCGGCTGCGGGACGTTGGTCAACCAGATGGTCGCCGACGACACGTCTCATCGATAAATAAACAAACGAGATCGAGCAGCGATTAGAGCGGAGGGAACACAGGGTGGAAACCACACGGACCATCGGATTCATCGGACCGGGCAGGATCGGCCTGCCGATCTGCGCCAACTTGGTGAAGGCCGGGTATCGCGTGCTCGGCTATCGCCGCAGCCCGATGGTGGAATTTGCACAGGCCGGCGGGACGCCGGCCGACTCGCCCGCGCAGGTCGGGGCCGAAGCGGACATCGTGTTCGCCTGCCTCCCGAATGACGAGGCGCTCGACGAGGTCGTCCAAGGGCCGCGCGGCCTTGTCCATTCGGCACGCCGCGGCCAGATCGTGATCGAGCTCGGCTCGCATCCGATCCCGGTAAAACAGCGCTACCTCGCGCCGCTGGCGGAAAAAGGCGCAGTCTTCCTCGACGGCGAGGTGAGCGGCACGCCCGGCATGGTGGCGCAGCGCAAGGGCGTCATCTACCTCGGCGGCGACCGCGATGCCGCCACGACGGTCGAGCCCGTGGTAAGTGCGTTCGCGGATCTGTGTCTCTATCTCGGCCCGTTCGGGGCGGCGACCAAGGTCAAGCTCGTCAACAATCTTTTGGTCGGCCTGCATATCGCCGGCACCGCCCAGGCGATGGCGATCGGGTTGAAGGCCGGCGTCGACGTCGACCTGCTGATCAAGGCCGTGGCGACCGGGAGCGGCGGCTCGACCCAATTCGGCATTCGCGCACCCTGGATGGCGGAGCGGCGCTTCGTGCCGGCGCAGGGCACCGTGCAAATGCTCGAGCATTATCTGGAGATGGCGAAGGGGCTTGCCGACGAGGTCGGCGCGGCAACGCCGCTGCTCGACTGCCTTGTCGAAATCTACCGGCGCGCTGTTCCCGTGGTGGGCGACCGGGACGTCGCGGCCATCCTCGAGCTTTTCGAACAACCCGGGCCGGCGCGCCGGCCGGAACGATGACGGGAGGCGCCTTATGATCCGCGTCCGCAAGATCGCGCATGCCAGCTACGAAATGCCCGACCTCGACAAGCAGGTCGAATATTACACCGACATTCTCGGGCTCACCCTGACCGCCAAGGAAAAGGACGCCGCCTATCTCGCCAACACGGTCGATCATCATGCGATCGTGCTGCGCCGCGGTCCCGAGGCGAAATGCGTGCGCATCGGGTTTCAGCTCGGGCCGGACGATGACCTCGACGCGTTCGAAAAGCAGACCGCGGCGCACGGGATCAAGACAGCGCGCCGCAAGGATCCCGAGCCGACCATTGCCGACATGCTCACCTTCGCGGACCCGAAGGGAACGGTCATGGAGGTGTTCAAGCGGCCGGAGCCGGCGCCACAGAAATATCAGCGCACCGGCGTCGTGCCGCACAAGCTCGGCCACGTGGCGTTTCACGTCGCCGACGTGAAGCAGGTCACCAACTTCTATTGCGACGTGCTCGGCTTCCGCGTCTCCGATTGGATGGGGGATTTCTTCTCGTTTCTGCGCTGCGGTCCGGATCACCACACGATCAACCTGGTGGAGACCGGGTCGAACCGGCACTTCCACACGGCTTTCGAGGTGCGCGACTGGTCGCATTTGCAGAACGCCTGCGATTTCCTCAGTCTCAACGGTTACAAGACGCTGTGGGGGCCGGGCCGGCACGGCATCGGTCACAACCTGTTCGCCTATCATCGCAGCCCGAACGGACTGATCACCGAGCTATTCGCCGAACTCGACCAGATGAAGGATGAAGCGCTCGGCTATTTCGATCCGCGGCCGTGGCATCGCGACTATCCGCAACGGCCGAAGGTGTGGCCGAAGGATCCCGCGTCCGCGAACCTGTGGGGCCCGGGGCCGCCGGAGGAAATGATGAAATAGCCGCGGGCAGAATAGCGAATAGCGAATAGCGAATGGCGAATAGCGAATAGCGAATAGCGAATAGCGAATAGCGAATAGTGGGTGGCAACTCTTCATGGGAGTGAGCGCATTGATACTTTCTATTCGCTACTCGCTATTCGCTATTCGCGTTTTTCTGTGGCTGGCCCTCGCCATCCTCATGCTTGCCATGGCGCCCGCGCGAGCCGCCGATCCGATCAAGGTCGGCTTCAGCATGGCGTTGACGGGCGCGGTCGCGCCCAACGGAAAGCAGCTGCTTCTCGCGCTGGAAATCTGGCGCGACGACGTGAACGCGAGGGGCGGCCTCTTGGGGCGACCCGTGGAACTCGTCTATTACGACGATCAGAGCAATCCCGCGAACGTACCGGGCATCTACACCAAGCTCATCAGCGTGGACAAAGTGGATTTGCTGATCGGGCCCTATGCGACCAACATGGCCGCGCCGGCGATGCCGGTGATCATGGCAGCCGGCAAAACCACGATCAGCATCCTCGCTATCGGCGTGAACCGCCATTTCAACTATCCCAATTATTTCGCGATGGTGCCGGTTGGGCCCGAAGGCGTGAAGGCGTTCTCGCGCGGATTCTTCGAGCTTGCCGCCGAGCAAAAGCCAAGGCCGCAGACGGTGGCGTTGATCGCCGCCGACGCGGAATTCGCCAAGACTGCCGCGGACGGCGCGCGCGAGAACGCGCAGGCGCTCGGATTCAACCTGATCTATGACAAGAGCTACCCGCCGCCCACGACGGATTTCACGCCGGTGGTGCGCAGCATCCAGGCCGCGAATGCGGACGTCGTGTTCGTCGCCGCCTATCCGCCCGATACCGTCGGCATCGTGCGCGCCGCGAACGAAATCGCGCTTGTGCCGAAAATGTTCGGCGGAGCCATGGTCGGCCTCCTCGTCACGCCGATCAAAGTGCAGCTCGGCCCCGTCATGAACGGCCTCGTCGTGCAGCAGAGTTTCCTGCCGGCGCCGAAGCTGGATTTTCCTGGCTTGCAGGACCTGCTGCAGAAGTACCAAGCCAAGGCGGCGGGACAGCAGATCGATCCATTTGGCTACGCTTTCGCCCCGTTCGGCTATTCAGCCGGTCAGATTCTCGCGGTGGCCGTGGAGGCAACCCGGAGCCTCGACCACGCGAAGATCGCGCAACACATCCACGCGCACCGGTTCGCAACGGTCATCGGCGACATCGCCTTCGGCATCGACGGTGAATGGGCGGAAGCGCGCACCCTGTTCACGCAATTCCAGAACGTCGCGCCCAACAACCTCGAGCAGTTCCGCGCGGCGACGCACGAGGTGATCCTTTGGCCCGAGCCATATCGGACGGGCACGATGATTTACCCTTATAGCGAGGCGAGGAAGTAAAGCGCACGCGCCGTCGTCAGAGTTCAGGATCTCGCCAGCCGTGCTGACGTGGCTGATCGAAAATCTCGGCAAAAGCTTCGTCGGGGAGATCGGAGCCAAAGACATCGAAGGCAGTCCGTACGTCGCTGCGGGGAACTTGGTCTGTGGAGGTTTGCCCCTTGCGCCGCGGGTCCGACCGTTGAGGCTTCGGTGCTGATTTCCTAGCCATCATGTACCTCCATGTCTGCAAATGAATCCGTTAAACAAGCGCACGCGCCGGGAACAGGTTAGATGTCGAACGCGTACCGATGCGTTGGTGTCGCAGCCAGAAACCGGCAAAATCAGCTGCGTCCATCTTCCCCGTTGCGGCCGGTTGCCACCCGGCGCGTGCCGAGGTCAACGCGCGGGCGCGGCGGAAGTTTGCGGGAGGAAAACCTGCACGAAAACTTGGCCGGACGTTATCGTGGCGTGCGCTCAGCAAATGGATCGAGCAGAGACACGCCTGTTGCGGCGATTTGCGCGACGTTGCGGGTCACAAGCGTCAAGCCATGCACCTTGGCAGTCGCGGCCAGAAGCCCGTCGATCGGCGGCAGAGGGTTGGGGATTCCCATCATTGCCCAGGCTTCCGCAATGGGTTCATCGACAGGTAGGACGCGATCACCTAATCCTGCCCTCAACTGTGAGAACCATCGGTCGAAAGATTTGGCTTGTTCAGGATCTCGCCTCCGCTTCAGCTCGATACCACGGCGGAGTTCGGCAAGTACCAAAACGCTGGTGCCGGTCTCTATCACGGGAGTACGAGCGGCCCACCGGGTAACGTTCGGGTCTGCTCTCTCGCGCTTGCGAAGTTCCGATATGACGTTCGTATCGAGCAGGAATTTCACAGGTCGACCTCACGCCACTTGCCTTGGCGTGGCTGATCAAAAATACCCTCGAACGCCTCGTCGGGAAGGTCCGAGCCGAAGACGTCAAAAAGCGTCTTGGGCTCGGGGTCAATGAGGGCTTTCGACAGAGTAGCGCGAAGCGCGTCGGCGCTTTGTGCCCGCCCGCGCAACGTTTCCGCGACGGCCCGGATCAGCGGGGCATCGCGCCGGGGCGCCTGAACCTCGACCCGCACAAGACCCCGCGCGGCCGCGCGACGGCGGTGCGTTCGGGTAGCCTTGCGCTGAGACTTGGTGCTTGCCATCGGTCCTCTTCCGTCCTGGTGTGCCCGGTAATATAACCGGAAATATTGCATAGTTCAAGTGGTAGCGTTCCGGTCCGTCTCGATTTTTTGGCACTCAAGGTCGCCCCGAGCACAATACTTCTGCACCCGCCGGATCGTGCGCGGGATGCCGGCTTGCTCGTACCGCTGAGCGGCTTCCTCGACCGTGAGGGAAGGCGCGTCGGGGCGCGCCTGGGCGTTGGTCACGCCCCGATGATAACGCGGAGTCAACCTGATCCCGCCGGCTGCCACAGTAGTGCCCAAGACGACCTTTAGGCGAGGTGGCACATCCGGTGGACCCGGTTGTCTCGGATGTCAGCCCCGGCAAAAGGGATGCCCCCCTCTGCTGGGGCTTCTTTTTCAGATCCGCGAGTTATGGGACCGGCGTCATGACGCTCGCGCCAATTCGGCCGCGCGTCGGCGCCAATCATGCCGCAGCCGGTGCAGACCATGCGCGGTCCGAATGCCGGGACCGGTGCCGTCTCAGGATAGCCATCGACGTTGAACACCACGATCCGCGGGCAAGCGCTGCAATAGACCATCAGCGAGCGCACGCCATTCGCCCGCATGTTGCCGAGCGTCATCGGAGCGATTGTACCGTCGCGGGGCATGTCAGTATGCCGGTGGCGCATTGACCTCTGACTGTTTAACCGGGACATCGAGATCATATTTGCTGATAAGTTGCTGCACTACTTCTAGGAACGGCGGTTTTGCGTCTGGACTCACATAGACTTCGTTAACGACGCGACTTAAGTTGATAGGAACGACTACTGCGTTGCTGTCATTTATGAGGGTATAAGACAGCCCTCGGTTCGTGGCCTCGCCGATGTTAATAACTGCTCTAAGTTCTCTTTCGTGTTCAAATGATTTCCTTTTGTGGACTACGAAATTTAAAAAGTCGTAGACGTCGAAAATCTCTGCCTGGAAATCTATGTAGTTAATGCATCCCAAATAGCAGTGCTCCGGTAGCTCTTGGGATAGCTGATTGTACGTCGACTTGACACAAACTGAATCTCCGTGAGATGTGTACAGTTTCCACATAGCCGAGGATTCTTCCTCATTCATGTGCCAGCAGCTTACGTAGAATACATCTGTTGTCACCTTGAGGCCATCTTTGTTTAAGAAGCGTCTATAGAAGGAGCGCAGCTCGTTTACAGTTGTTTGTTCATCGAGTGGTGGGTGAGTTCTCCGGCTGAGCATCATACGGACGAATCTCTCTTCCGACTCTTCCGAAGGGGCCATCTTTTGCGTGTAATATCCCTCATATGGATCATTCATTGCTGATGCCCTGGAAAGGTATAGGGCACGTCTATGGAGCATCCACACGAATTTCGTAAGGTCCATGTATCTCCAAACAGGGATGTCCCTGTTTGTCGGAGGTCGGAAGTAGGAAGTCTGCGAGACCATGGCTCGATGGCTTAAAATCAAATCTAGCTATGCAGCGGCGAGATCGGCGGCCCGACCTCGTAAGGCGCCTGCCCGCAATCGCGCGCGACTATGCCGGCGCCGATCGACTCTAGCCGCAGGGCCTCGATCTTCGGGGCCGAGACATAGCGCCCGAGCACCCTGCGGACGGCGGCTGCGAATGGGTCCTGGTTCGTCATTGTTCTGCTCCGCTCTCAATAGGTATAGCGCTCCAATTCTTCCACGTCAGGGGTCACGCTGCACGCCGAAAGGGGTCAAGACGGGGCCACTGCTCGTCGCCGGCCATCGCTCGGCTTCACGGAAACCAAGGCCAGCATCGCGAATAAGTTGGCGCGCGCTACTGTGCCTGCCGCGTTCTTCCTTGCCGCCCTGGTTGCAATCGGAGCGGAGATGGTGAAATTAGAGGACATCTGAAAACCATAGTGCGGCAAGTGCAAGGAAGATTCCTTGACCAATGAGCAAGGCGGCGCTTCCCCCAATTCCCAAGGCGAGGCACCGCTCGATTCAATCTGGCTTCGGAGTATCAATAAAATAAAATGCTATCTTCATGAGCGCCGAGCCAATCGCAAGAAAGAAACACCCCAAGATCGGTTTAGTAGACGTACGGCCAACGCGACTGTTGCCATAGCCTGCTTGACTTTGGCTGTCGCCTTGGTGGGTGCCCTGCAATACTGCACTTTGAGAAACCAGTGGGCCACCATGGAAGCCGATCAGCGCCCATGGGTCGGAATTGACCGCGTTGAAACTGCGCCGATTGAGCAAGGGAAGAGGTTGCCAATCATCGTCATTTTCAAAAATATCGGTAAAACCCCGGCGATGCATTTCGAGGCCCGCATCGAGAAGCGCGATCTTTTGGCCGACGAAAGCAGCCTCACCCCCCTGGAACGCTGCAATAAAAATGCCTGTAGTGTCGGCGTCGATTTTCCGAATGCCGAATTTCCCATTGATGTGTCGATGGTTGCCGCTGAATTGAGCGCCGAGACCGTCAGCTTGGTCAAAGCCGGTGACAAAAAGATTTTTATCCAGGGCAGGACGGATTATCTCGATGGCAGCGGAACCTCCCACAAGACCATCATGTGCATGTTCTACAATGCCAATGCCTCGCGCTTCGGCTACTGCGCCAAAGAAGGCTTGAACCAGGCAGACTAGTTTCCAAGGCCAGTGTCCTAATTTGCCGGCGGCAATGTCCTAATTCACCCCTATTTCGGCCAGTACCCGCTGGTGCGTACTGGCCGGTTTCCGAGGCTAGTGGCCGGTTTTGACTCCAGCAGTGGCCGGATTAGACTTGTGCTAGTCAGGCAACGATCCGGGGGGCAACCGTGCGCAAGGTCTAGCTGGTTGGTTGTGCCATTGCATCATGCGGCATCTTCATAACCAGTCTTCCGGCCCCAGCAGCGGCCCAAAGCTGCTCGACAATGTACAATGCTTGCGGCGCGAGTTCGCCCCGCTGTGCGCGCCTTCTCACGCTATGCCTGCGTAACGGATGCTGGTACGGCCATGACCCGTCCAAACGCGGCTGTGGCTACGTGCGACGCTGAAGAAGAGGCCGCCTCAGTTGGCGGGGTAAACGGTGCAAAAACACTGCAAAGAATGGATTGGCTGGTGGGCGCTGTAGGGATTGAACCTACGACCTCTCCCGTGTGAAGGGAACGCTCTCCCGCTGAGCTAAGCGCCCGTCGCGCGGCCGTTTCGGATTACGAACTCGGCGCGGCGATGCCGGTCGGCATTTAAGGCGGCACCTCCGGGGTGTCAACCGAACCGCTGCTAGCCTCCTGGATCGTCCGAAACCACCGAATTCGGATCGCGCGCTTGTGATAACACATCGCTGGATTAGCGAAACGAGAAAGAGTATGTACCACTCAAAAACGAATATGCAGCATTCATACGAGAGTGACGACGGCGACGCACCGCGAAGCGCTCAGGTAAGAGAGGCTCCGGTTGGAGAGGGGCGAAGCATCATCGGGATCTGATCGCATGCCGCCGCCGATGATCGCGCTGCGCTGCGACAAGAAATGACCTTCGGATTGTAAATAACAATGAAAATACAATGGACGATAGCTGGCGCCGATGCGCAACGGCGCAGCTGGGGAAAGGCGGAGCGCTTGGAATCGTTGGAAGAAATGGCGCCGGGATAGGTGATTGCGGTGCAGCAGGAACAATGGATCAGCCGGAAAAAAACAGTTCAACAACAGTCGAATAACAACGCAGAACAAGACCCCATGGAACCGCGACATGGCTCCGGGTGCCATGCGGGCGTACCGCCGACTGGAGAAGTAAACGCAGGAAAGGAAATCGCTTGCAGATCGTTGCTGATTCAGTCGAGCGAGAGCATGAACGTGCGACTACTACCCCGGCGGATACTCGTGTCAGAGGTATATCACTTATAAAAAAGCATAGATTGTGCTAGTGCAAAACAAACCCATTTGCTGCTCTGCAGCACCGGGAGACGGCCGTGATGCCGGGGGCGCCTGTAAATCCCTGTTATTTTCGCGCGCGGCTGCCGCGCGTTCGGCTCGGTTGCCCGGTGCGGACATCGATGTTGCTTGCAGATCGTTGCTGATTCCGCGCGTTCACTTCGGCGCGGCCGGCGCGGCGGGCGGGGCAGGGGTTTTCGGCTTGGCAGGCGGCCGCTTCTTGCCCTTGGCGGGCGCCGTCGGCTCGAGCTGCGCGTAGACCGGGTCGGGGTCGAACTTGAGCGCCTCGGCGGAATCGCGCGGATCGCCGCCTCCCGGGCGCGGGGCGACCGGAACGGTCTGCGATTCATACCCGGTGAGCGTGAAAGTCACGGTGAAGGGATCGGCGGTGGCGACGGTCAGCGAGCACGGCGTGCGGCAGCTCGGTCCGGTCGAAGCTTTCGCCTCCGCCCCGGCGGGCTCGGATTCGACCTGGACCGTGGAGGCCGGCGGCGGCGCCGAGGGAAACTTCAAATCCCAGCTCGGGATCCAGTTGGAGACGCCACACCCCGCAAGGCCGATGCCGAATAAAGCAACGCCCGCCACCCCGCTCGCTCGGCCCATTGACGACATCCGGTGTTACGGCTCGGCTGCCTTCGCTCCCGGCGCGGACCATACGGGGGCGGTCCCGCCCGCGCAACCGCTGGCGGCACCCGGTTATCGCCCCAGGAGCAAGGCGACCGCGCCCGGCAGCTCGTCGAAATGGCCGATGATCCGGTCGGCTTTGAGGAGCGGCACGGGGACATCGCAATAGCCGAAATCGACCGCGATGACCGACACGCCGGCGGCGCGCGCGGTCGTCACGTCGGCGGGCGAATCCCCGACCATGACGGCGTTCTGCAGGCTTCCGCCGGCGCGGGCGATGGTTCGGCGCAGGAACTCCGGATCGGGCTTCGGCATGCCGAACGTGTCCTGCCCGCAGATCGCCGCGAACCGGCCGGCAAGACCGAGCTTTTCCAGCAACAGCACCGAGAGCTGCTCGAGCTTGTTGGTGCAGACCGCGAAGCGATCGCCCTGTGCCGCCAAACGGTCGAGACATTGCGCGAGGCCGGGGAAGGGCCGCGAATGGTCGGCAATGTGCGCCCGGTAATGGGGAATGAAGTCGGCGAACAGGCGATCGAGTTCGGGCGGGTCGACCGCGACGCCCTGCCGGGCGAGCGCCCGCGTGAGCATGTGGCGCACGCCGCCGCCGATCATCGTGCGCGCCTCCTCGTAGGGAACGGCGCCGTGGTCTTCGCGCGCGAGCACCGCGTTGAGCGTCGCAATGAGGTCGGGTGCCGTGTCGACCAGCGTTCCGTCGAGGTCGAACACGATGGTGGAATGCGGCATTGCGGGCGGCGTGCGGCGGGGCGGGTGTTTGCGAAGGTGGTAGCGGGTTTCCGGGCAAAATGCGACGGGATCAGTGGAACGCAACCGGCGCCCCCTATCCGAGGCCGCGCAACGCGGGTATGGCTGCACCCTAAAGCGAGCTGACTTTTCTTCGAATTGTCATCGCGCTTTAACTTCTTGCCGGAGCATGATCTTTTCCGAAAACCGGTACCCACCCCGCATCAGGTGCGGGGCAGGCTTTTTCGGGATCATGCTCTACTGCCGGTCCTACCGCCATGAATGCCGACGACTACAAACGCCAAGCCGCCGCCCGCGCGCTCGACTTCGTCGAGCCCGGCATGCGCCTCGGCCTGGGTACGGGTTCGACCGCCGCGCATTTCGTCGATCTCCTCGCTGAGCGCGTGCGCGCCGGACTTGACGTGGTGGGCGTGCCGACCTCGCAGGCGACGCGTGCGCACGCGGAGCGCCTCGGTATTCCATTGACCACCCTCGACGACACGCCGGAACTCGATCTCACGGTCGACGGCGCCGACGAGGTCGCGCCCGACCTGAGTTTGATCAAGGGCGGCGGCGGCGCCCTGCTGTGTGAGAAGATCGTGGCCGCCGCCTCCGTCCGCATGATCGTCATTGCCGACCACAGCAAATGGGTCGCGCTGCTCGGCCACTTTCCTTTGCCGGTCGAGGTGGTGCCGTTCGGCGTCGCGGCCACACGCCGCGCGGTCGAAGCGGCCGCTGCTGCCGCCGACGCGCCGGGGCCGGCCCAGCTGCGCCGCGGTACGGACGGCCATCCTTTTGTCACGGACAGCGGCCACTTCATCCTCGATGCCGCGCTGCAGCGCATTCCGCGGCCGGATGTTCTTGCAGCGCGCCTGGCAGGGATTCCGGGCGTGGTGGAACATGGGCTCTTCATCGGGCTCGCCCGCGCCGCCGTCATCGCCGGGCCGGAAGGGATCGACGTCATCGAGAAGCCCGGGTGAGGGCGGGCGCCGCTTTACCTTCGCGCGGCACGCGAATAAGAACTGCTCCGGCAAAAAGCTGTTCCAAGCGGGGCGGAACGTCAGAGGGAGCCTTTCATCATGGCCAGGTTTTTTGTTCCGACCGCCCGTGCGGTCGCGCTCGGGCTTGCACTTGCCGCGGCAGCCATTTCCGCGCAGGCGCAACAGCCGTCGGCGGCAACGCTCGCGAGCGCGCGCGAACTGATGGAAATTAAAGGCGTCAAGAACCTGGTCGAACCAGTCGTGGTCGGCGTCGTCCAGCAGACGACGGGCACGATCCTGCAAACCAATCCGGGCCTGAGCAAAGACCTCGACGAGGTGAGCGCGCAGCTGCGCGCCGAATACCAGCCGCGCATCGCCGAAATGACCAACGAAATCGTGCGGCTCTATGCGCAGCGTTTTACCGAGCAGGAGCTCAAGGAGGCAGTCGCCTTCTACAAGACGCCGACGGGAAAAAAGATTTTGACGGAGGAGCCCAGAATCCTCGATGAGACCTACGCGCGGATTCAGCAGTGGGCGAACCGCCTGCAGGACGAAGTGATGACCCGCGTCCGGGCCGAGATGAAGAAGCGCGGCCATAATCTGTAATCAGACGACGGACGACAGAGGACGGACGACAGATAAGATATTAAGCTGTCAAATTCGTTTATCCGTCCTCCGTCGTCTGTCTTCCGTCATCTGAATCTCAGCCCCTGCAGCCGGATGATGCCGTCGGCATGCGGCACGAAGCCGTCGAGCTTGGCCGAGACACCCCAGAGCCACTTGAGATGATAGAGGAACAGATAAGGCCGCGCCGCAAGGTAGATCGCGGCCGCCTGCGCGTATAACTCGGCGCGCTCCTTCACGTCGGTCGTCGTGCGTGCCTGGTGCAATATCTGATCGAGGCGCGGATCGCAGTAGTTGCCCCAGTTGATGAAGCCGTCGCACGCGACCCACATGGCGATGTTGGCGTCGGGATCGGGCCGCCCGCTCCAGATCAGCAGCGCCAGCTCATAATCGCCGGTCTTGAGGCGCCCAAGCAAGGATGCGCTTTCGGTCACCTCGAGCTTCACGTCGAAGCCGACTTCGCCCGCCATCGCCTGGATGATCTGCGCCACGCGCTGGTCGAGCGGATCGTTGCTCAGCAAAAAGTTGACCGGAACGCGCGCCATCCCGCTCGCCGCGACCAGCGCACGGGCGCGGTCGAGATCGCGCGGCGGCGGGGGCAAGGCCGCAGCGTAAAACGGCGTGCCGGGCGCCTCCGGCTGGTTCGAGGGAGTGAACAGGCCGTCGAAGGCGACTTGATTGATGATCGCGCGGTCGAGCGACAGCTCGAAGGCCTCGCGCAAGCTGGTGTTGCTGCCCAGCGGCGACTTCGCGGCGGCCCCTTTGTTGGTGTTGATCGAGAGCACGCGATAGCCGATCGACGCCGCTTCGTAGAGCTTGACCCGCGGGTCGGAACGCGCGGTGGCGACGTCGCTCGGTGAAACGCGCTCGATGATCTGCAGCCCGCCGGCGCGAAGGTTTGCCAGCCGCACCGTATCGTCGGGAATGGGGAGATAGGTCACCTTGTCGATCGAGACGGCCCCGGCGTTCCAGTAGGCGGCGAACCGTTCGAACACGATGCGGTCCTGTGCCACCCACTCGACGAATTTGTAAGGTCCGGCGCAAACCGGATGACCCGCGAGCTTGTCACCGAACTCCCGCGCCGCCTTGGGCGAAACCATCATGCCGGCGCGATCGGCAAGCTGCGCGAGCAGCGGGGCATAGGGTTCGGAAAGCTCGATGCGCACCGTGTGCGGATCGATCACGGTCACCGTTTTCACCGGCTTGAGTTCCGACTGCCGGCGCGAGTAGGGCGCGGTTTTATTGCGCTCGAAATTCAACCGCACCGCCTCGGCATCAAACGGCTCGCCGTCATGAAACACGACGCCGTCACGTAAAGTCATCGTCAACGCAAGGCGATCGGCGCTCCACGACCAGCCGGTCGCGAGCTGCGGCACATAGGAGAGCTTTTCGTCGAGATCGATGAGCTTGTCGCATACCGCCGCGAGCGCCACCCGGTCGGTCACGCTCGTGCTCTGCGCCGGATCGAGGGTCGCCGGATCGCCGATCATGCCGATGCGCAGGGTCTCGGCCGATGCCGGCGCGACGGCCAGCAACAGGAGGACGGCGCCGAATAGGCGGGCGAATTTCGTGTGCATGGTGCTGCGATCGGTTCGTCGCCGCAGTATGGCCGATTACCTGCGAGGCACAAATTGCTCTTGGCGCCGGTGCAAGGCGCGCGGTATGGCACGGATCCGCGAGGATGAGACCATGGCCAGCTACGACGTGGATCTGTTCGTTATCGGCGGCGGTTCGGGGGGCGTGCGCGCCGCGCGCATCGCCGCCGGCTACGGCGCCAAAGTGATGGTCGCCGAGGAATACCGGGTCGGCGGCACCTGCGTCATCCGCGGGTGTGTGCCCAAGAAGCTGATGGTTTACGCCTCCCGCTTTTCTCACGACTTCGCCGACGCGGCGGGTTACGGCTGGAGCGTCGCGCCGCCGTCGTTCGATTGGCGCACCCTGATTGCCAACAAGGACAAGGAAATTGGCCGCCTCGAGGCGGCCTATACCGCCAATCTGGAAAAGGCGGGCGTCGAAATCATCAAGAGCCGGGCGGTGCTGGAAGACGCCCACACCGTGCGCCTCGCGGCGACCGGCGCGCACGTGAGCGCCGAGCACATCCTCATTGCGACCGGCGGGCAGCCGTTCCATGGCCATGTCATCCCGGGCATGGAGCACCTGATCTCTTCGAACGAAGTGTTTCATTTGCCCGACCTGCCGCCGCGCATCCTCATCCAGGGTGGCGGCTACATCGCGGTCGAGTTCGCCGGCGTGTTCGCCGGGCTCGGCTCGCAGGTGACGCTGGTCTACCGCGGCCAGAATATTCTGCGCGGCTTCGACGACGATGTGCGCGAGCATGTGCGCGCCGAGTATGAGCGCAGCGGCATCAAGGTGATCACCAACCGCACCGTCGCCTCGATCGAGAAGCCGGGCGCGTTCGTGGCGACGCTCGACGACGGCCACGCGATCGAGGTCGATCGCGTGATGTTCGCGATCGGCCGGCGGCCCAACGTGATGGGTCTCGGCCTGGAGGAAATCGGCGTCAAGCGCGCCGAGCACGGCGGCATCGCGGTCGATCAATATTCACAGACCTCGGTGCCGCACATCTACGCGGTCGGCGACGTCACCAACCGCGTCAATCTCACCCCGGTCGCCATCCGCGAAGGCCATGCCTTTGCCGACACCGTGTTCGGCGGCAAGCCGACGCCGGTCGATCACACCAACGTGCCGAGCGCGGTGTTCTCCGAGCCCGAAGTAGGCGTGGTCGGCATGACCGAGGACATGGCGTGCGAACGTCTGCGCAAGGTCGATATTTATCGCACCGAGTTCCGTCCGATGCGGGCGACGCTCTCGGGGCGGCAGACCCGAGTGATGATGAAGCTCGTGGTCGACCACGGCACCGATCGGGTGGTCGGCTGCCACATCGTCGGCCCCGACGCGAGCGAAATGGCGCAAGTGCTCGGCATCGCCATCAAGATGGGCGCGACCAAGGCCGACTTCGACGCCACCATGGCGGTGCATCCGACCGCGGCCGAGGAACTGGTGACGATGCGCTCGCCGAGCAAGGTCTACGGCCGCGCGGCGGCGGAGTAAGCTGGCTTTTAGCTCCGGCCGCCGCTATAAACACGGCGCGAATATGAGGCCGAATTGCCGGCCCAACAAACGCACGGGAGGGTCGCGTGAGTAAGCGTTGGACGCCCGACAGCTGGCGCACGAAGCCGATCTTGCAGGTGCCGGAATATCCGGATCCGCAAGCTCTGGCCGACGTCGAGAAACAGCTCGCCACCTTTCCGCCGCTGGTTTTTGCCGGCGAGGCGCGTGACCTCAAGCGCAAGCTTGCGAACGTCGCCAACCGGCAGGCTTTCCTGCTCCAAGGTGGCGACTGCGCGGAGAGCTTCGCCGAGCACGGCGCCAACAACATCCGCGACTTCTTCCGCGTCTTCCTGCAGATGGCGGTGGTGCTCACCTATGGCGCCGCTTTGCCGGTCGTCAAAGTCGGTCGCGTCGCCGGCCAGTTCGCCAAGCCCCGCTCGTCGCCGACGGAGAAACAGAATGGCGTCGAGCTGCCGAGCTACCGCGGCGACATCATCAACGACATTGCCTTCACGCCGGCCGCGCGCACGCCCGATCCGCGCCGGCAAATCGAGGCCTACCGCCAGTCCGCGGCGACGCTCAACCTGCTGCGCGCCTTCGCCCACGGCGGCTACGCCAACCTCGCGAGCGTGCACCAGTGGATGCTCGGGTTCGTCAAGGACAGCCCGCAGTCGCGCCGTTATGAGGAACTCGCGAACAATATCTCGAACGCGATCGGCTTCATGCAGGCTTGCGGACTTGATCTCATAGACCACCCCGAGCTCAAGACCACCGACTTCTACACCTGCCACGAGGGACTTTTGCTCGGCTACGAGCAAGCGTTCGCGCGCGAGGATTCGACCTTGCCGCCGGGCAACTGGTACTCGACGTCGGGCCACATGCTGTGGATCGGCGATCGCACCCGCCAGTACGACCACGCGCATGTCGAATACTTCCGCGGCATCAAAAATCCCATCGGCCTTAAGTGCGGGCCCTCGCTCGAGCCCGACGACCTGCTGCGCCTGATCGACATTCTCAGCGCCGAGAACGAGCCGGGCCGCCTGACGCTGATCTGCCGCCCGGGCGTTGGCAAAATCGCCGACCGGCTGCCGCCGCTCATCCGCGCGGTCAAACGCGAGGGCAAATCGGTCGTGTGGACGTGCGACCCGATGCACGGCAACACCATCGTCGCCGCCAACGGCTACAAGACACGGCCGTTCGATCTGATCCTCAAGGAGGTGCAGAACTTCTTCGCCATCCACGGCGCCGAGGGCACCTATGCGGGCGGCGTGCACCTGGAGATGACCGGCCAGAAGGTGACCGAATGCACCGGCGGCGCGCGCGCGATCACCGACGCCGATCTTCAGAGTCGCTATCACACCGTGTGCGACCCGCGGCTCAATGCCGAGCAGGCGATCGAGATGGCGTTCCTGCTCGCCGATCTCATCAAGCGCGAGCGCGCCGCGCACCCGAAGCCCCTGCCGGCCGTCGCCGGGCTGTAGCAAACTCGTCATTGCGAGGAGCGAAGCGACGAAGCAATCCAGGGGCCGTGCGCGCTGCCCTGGATTGCTTCGTCACCGCTACGCGGCTCGCAATGACGGAGCGCCACGCCGCGATTGGCGCCCGCCGGTTTCGCGCGCTACATGTTCGGCATGAACACCCGACCGGCCGACCGGCTCGCGATCGCGCTTGCCCAGCTCAATCCGATCGTCGGCGACATCGCCGGCAACGCCGAACGGGCGCGCCGCGCGCGTGCCCAGGCCGCCGCCGAAGGCGCCGATCTCATCATGTTCACCGAGCTGTTCATCTCCGGCTATCCGCCGGAGGATCTCGTGCTCAAGCCGAGCTTCCAGGCCACCTGCCGGGCTGCGACCGAGGGGCTTGCGCGCGACACCGCCGACGGCGGGCCGGCGATGCTGATGGGAACGCCGTGGGTCGACAACGGCAAGCTCCATAACGCCTATCTGCTGCTCGCCGGCGGGCGCATCGCGGCCTTGCGTTACAAGGTCGATCTGCCGAACTACGGCGTTTTCGACGAGAAGCGCGTGTTCGTGCCGGGCCCGATGCCGGGCCCGATCGTGTTGAAGGGCGTGCGCATCGGCATTCCGATCTGCGAGGATATCTGGGGGCCCGAGGTCGTCGAGTGCGTGGCGGAGACCGGCGGCGAATTTTTACTCACGCCGAACGGCTCGCCCTATTGGCGCGACAAGACCGCCCATCGCCTCAACATCGCGGTGTCGCGCGTGGTCGAGGCGGGACTGCCGCTGGTTTATTTGAATCAAATCGGCGGTCAGGACGAACTGGTGTTCGACGGCGCCTCCTTCGTGCTCAACGCGGACCGGACGATCGGTGGGCAACTGCCCGCGTTCGAGGAATGCGTCGCGGTCACCCACTGGCAGCGCGAGTCGGGCGGTTGGCGCTGCATCGACGGCCCGCGTGCAACCATCGTCGAGGGCGACGAAGCCGATTATGCGGCTTGCGTGCTGGGTTTGCGGGATTACGTCGATAAGAACCGCTTTCCGGGCGTGGTGCTGGGGCTCTCGGGTGGGATCGATTCCGCGCTGTGTGCCGCGATCGCCGTCGATGCGCTGGGCGCGCAGCGGGTGCGCTGCGTCATGCTGCCCTACCGCTTCACCTCGCGCGATTCGATCGAGGATGCCGCCGCGATCGCCCGCGCGCTCGGCGTCGCCTACGACGTGGTGCCGATCGAACCTGCCGTCACCGGCCTCGAGCAGGCGCTTGGCAGCGTATTCGCCGGACGGCCGCGCGACGTGACCGAGGAGAACCTGCAGGCGCGCGTGCGCGGCGTCATCCTGATGGCGCTCTCCAACAAGTTCGGCCTGATGGTGGTCACGACCGGCAACAAGTCGGAAATGTCCGCCGGCTACGCCACGCTCTACGGCGACATGAACGGGGGCTTCAATCCGATCAAGGATTTGTACAAGACCGAAGTCTATCGTCTCGCGCGGCTGCGCAACGAATGGAAACCTTTAGGCGCGCTCGGTCCGGATGGCCCGGTGATCCCGGAGAACGTGATCGTGCGTGCGCCCACCGCCGAGCTGCGCGAAAATCAAAAGGACCAGGACACCTTGCCGCCTTACGACATGCTCGACCAAATTCTCGAACGCCTGGTCGAGCGCGAGGAGCCGGTCGCCGATATCGTCGCCTCCGGGTTCCCGCGCGAGCTGGTGATGAAAGTCGAGCGCATGCTCAACATTGCCGAATACAAACGCCGCCAGGCGGCTCCGGGCGTGAAGGTGACGTTGAAGAATTTCGGCCGCGACCGGCGCTACCCGATCACCAACCGTTTCGCCGATCCCGGCACGCCGCTGCCGCAACCCGACGCGAGTTTGCTCAAAGCGTCAGCCACGGCAAAGAGCGAGGCGTTCGATTTTTGATACCGTCATGCCTTTCGCTCGGGGATGACAAACAGACCGTATACAAGGTCGAAGTAGAGACGGACCGCCGGCGAGGTGCACGACCTCGCCGGTACTTGGTCCCTGGTCCACCCGTGCATCGCTAACGCATCGCCGACATCGTGCGGTGTCAGTTGATATTGAATTGTTTCACGATTGGGTGAGGTCCATCCACGACCTTGTCCTGCGCGTTGTCGTATTTCACGTATTTATCCCCGCGGAAGAAGTAAGTCGTGGCGCTATCCCATACGATGGCGGCATCGATCCCCTGCGGAAATGCCTCGCCAAGCCCCGGCCAATTGTGAAGGATCGGCCTAGGATAGCCGGCATCAACCCCTTCGTTTTGGGGCTCCATGGTGTAACGTACGTACTTGTTGCCCTTGAAGAAGTACGCGACTCTCTTTTGTATCCCCGCCATGCCTTGCGGCCATGCGATGGCCGCGTCCACGCCCTGCGGGAAAGCCTCTCCGAGTCCCTTCCAATTACCGAGGATTGGGCGCGAACCCTGGTCAACGCCCTCGTTTTTCGGATCTCGGTTGTAACGGACGTAATTCGGACCGCTGAAGAAATACGCCTGCTTGCCCGGTACGTTCGGCGTCAGGCCTTCCGGCCACAGAATGACGGCATCCACTCCGGACGGAAACGCTTCTCCCAATCCCTTCCAATTGCCAAGAATGGGGAGAGGATACTCGGGGTCGACACCCAGGTTGGGCGGCACCCGGGTGTAGCGCATGTACGCATTGCCGCGAAAAAAGTAGACGGAGAAGTTGTCCCAGGTGACGGGTGCCTTGAAAAAGGGCGTTCCGGAAAACTCTCCGGACAGAACCCAATCGACGACGGCGCTGTCGCCCGAGCCGCCGCTGCGAGTGAGAGAAAAGCCGTTCGGCGCCGACTCGTCATAGGAGTTGCTGCCGACGAATGGGTTGTTCCAGTGCATATGGAAGGTACCGGGTATTCCGAGAATTTGATAATCCGCCGACGCCTCGGTACCCTGGGCAAACCCGTTTGACACCGTCTTCCAGACGCTCGGTTGCGGGGTGATCAACTCGCCGGTCTGCGGATCTTCGCGCGGCAGCGTCGAGCCGATCTCCGCTGGTGCGTCCAACTCGGACTGGCCTTCATGGACGATTTCGCCCAGTCTCCGCATCGTAAGATACGTGTTGTTGAAGAAGTTTACGGTAACCTCTCGCGCAGCCATGATTTTCTCCAAATGATTGAGATTAGCAGCCGATGTGGCGTGCCTCGAAAAAACAGGATCTCGATTTATGCAGCCTTCCTGGGGCGCGGTTTGATGGTGAATTTGCGCACGATTCTCCTTGTTCGATCGCCGGCCCTGGAATGCAGGCAAGCGCGACACTAGCGGCGCCGAGGGGACGCTGTCGTCATACGAACGGGTGAGGTGGGATAATTTCCGTTGGCAGCGGGACGACGTTTCTTCGAATCGTCATCCCGCTCTAACTTCTTCCTGGAGCATGCGATTTCCTGAAAATCGCACCATGCTGTGGCGCTCGCCGATGGCGTGCCACCAGACTTGCGCCTAGCGTCCGCTCGCCTGCACCTTGGCCCAGGTGTCACGCAGCCCGACGGTGCGGTTGAACACGAGCCGGCCCGGCTTCGAGTCGGGATCGCGATAAAAATATCCCTGCCGTTCGAACTGCACCGGCGCGGCGGCATCATCGGCCGCGAGCGCGGGCTCGATCCTCGCGTCGCCGATCACTTCGAGGGAGTTCGGATTAAGGTCGGCGGCGAAGTCGCCGGCGTTGGGATCGGGTTTGGCGAACAACTGATTGTAGAGGCGCACCTCGGCGCTCATTGCATCGGCGGCCGAGACCCAGTGCAACGTCGCCTGCACCTTGCGGCCGTCGGGCGCGTTGCCTCCGCGCGTCGCCGGATCGTAGGTGCAGCGCAGCTCGGTCACTTCGCCGGCGGCGTTCTTCACCACCTCGCGGCAGGTGATGAAATAGGCATAGCGCAGCCGCACCTCGCGCCCCGGCGAGAGGCGATAGAATTTCTTCGGCGGATTTTCCATGAAGTCGTCGCGCTCGACGTAAAGCTCGCGGCCGAAACGAATGCGGCGCGTGCCGGCGGACGGATTGTCCGGATGGTTGACCGCCTCGAGTTCCTCGCTCGCCCCTTCCGGATTATTCTCGATCACAATTTTCAGCGGCCGCAGCACAGCCATCCGCCGCAGGGCGGTGCGGTTGAGCACCTCGCGCACGGCGTGATCGAACATTGCGAGATCGACGACGCTGTTCGCCTTGGCGACGCCGACCCGCCGCACGAACTCGCGCAACGCGTACGGCGGCACGCCGCGCCGGCGCAGGCCCGCCAGCGTCGGCATGCGCGGGTCGTCCCAGCCGGATACGTGCCCGCCGCGCACCAGTTCGGTGAGCACCCGCTTGGAGAGCACCGTGTAAGAGAGATTGAGCCGCGCGAACTCGTACTGCCGCGGCCTGGCCGGCACCGGCAGGTTTTCGAGGAACCAATCGTAGAGCGGCCGGTGATCCTCGAACTCCAATGTGCAGAGCGAGTGGCTGATGCCCTCGATCGCGTCCGACTGGCCGTGCGCGAAGTCGTAGCTCGGGTAGATGCTCCACGCCTTGCCGGTGCGCGGGTGTTCGGCATGCAGGATGCGGTAGAGCACCGGATCGCGCAGGTTGATGTTGCCCGAGGTCATGTCGATCCTGGCGCGCAGCACGCGGGCGCCATTGGGGAACTCGCCGGCGCGCATGCGGCGGAAGAGGTCGAGGTTTTCCTCCACGCTCCGCTCACGAAACGGCGAGCTGCTGCCCGGCTCGGTGAGCGTGCCGCGGGTGGCGCGAATCTCCGCCTGGGACTGATCGTCCACGTAGGCCTTGCCGGCACGGATCAGATGCTCGGCCCATTCGTAGAGCCGCTCGAAATAATCCGACGCGTGGTAGAGGTGCCCATTCCAATCGAAGCCGAGCCAGCGCACGTCGCGCTCGATCGCGTCGATATATTCCTGCTCTTCCCTGGTCGGGTTGGTGTCGTCGAAGCGCAGGTGGCAGCGTCCGCCGAACTCCTGCGCCACGCCGAAGTTGAGCGCGATCGACTTGGCGTGCCCGATGTGCAGATAGCCGTTCGGCTCGGGCGGGAAGCGTGTGACCACGTCGGTAACGCGCCCCGCGGCCACGTCCGCCGCGACGATGTCGCGGATGAAATCGCGCCCGACATCGGCAACGAGGGCTTCGGCTGCTGTCATTAGAAAGCTCCGCCGCGGTTCTGCCGCGCAAAACCTATGTGGCAAATCCGCATCGCGCCGCCAAGGGCGGCCCGCATCGACCTAACTTGCGAGAGAAGCTTTATCGCCCGGGCAGGAATTGCGGGCCGACCGAGCGGATCGTGCCTTTTTCGGCCGGCTCGGAGGAAGCTGGCGCAAGCGCCGGCTGGGCTTGCGTCGGCTCCGGTGAACCCTTTTTGCGCGCATCCTGCTTCGATTGTTTCGCCGGCGGTTCCTGCCTGGGCTGCGCCAGCGCTTTGGCGCGTTCGTCCGTGACGATGATGTCGCCGCGCTCGACGGTGAGATCGCGGCCGAGCGCGTCCGCCCAACTCTGGCCGGGCCGCCGGCACGAGCAGGCCGCGTCGACCGTCTGGCGATAATGGAACGCGTTCGGCAGGTCGCGATAGGCGCGCCCACTGAGCGACACCGACTGGTTCACATCCTCGCCCGGGTTGCGATGGGTGAAGAGCATCACTTCTGCGTTCGGGCACGTGCGCTGGCAGGTGCGCTCGTCGTCGGGGAACCGGCTCTGCACGGTCGAGAACGAGATCGGATAGTAGAAGCCGTCGCAGGTGCGCACGCACAGCGTCCGGTAGGTTCCGGTCTGCGGCAGGTCGGTGCTGCCGGGGTAGCCGCCAGGCGGGGGACTTGGCGCGACGTTGCCGCCGCCGAACAAGGCCTCGAAGAAGTTCTGCGGCCGCGGCGGCGCGGCTGCGCGATATTGCGGCCCGCAGTCGTTCTGGGCGAGCTGCATCAGGACCGCGCGGCGCTGGTCGCTGCGGTCGGGCGTATTGCCCTGCAGGCGCTGCAAGTCGCCGTTGGTGCGGTCGAGGTCGCCGCGCACCCGCTGGATGCGGCCGTTGACGTCGGCGCATTGGGGCGACTGGCCGCCGAACAGGAAAAAGCCCGAGCTTTCGCAGCCGTTGCGCCGCGCCACCGCCTGCAGCCGATCGAGTTCGGCCTGCTGCTGGCGCGCGAGATCCTCGGTCCGCTTGACCTGATCGGCGCGCGCCGGATCGGTCTGCCCGCGGTCGATCATGGCGAGCTGGCTTTCGAGCCGGACGCAAGTCTGGTTCGCGGCAGGCGCGGTGCCGTACTGCGGCTGGCCGCCGTAAGAAGGCGGCGGCGGCACGCCTTGCGCCACGGCACTCGCGCCCGCCGCAACAAGCGCGACCGCGGCCGCAGCCATGGTTCCGGTCAGTCGCAAGCCCATCCTCGCATCCCGAGAATCCCGCCCCGGCGGGCCATCCGCCGATGAAGCGCACCGGAACGTGACTAAACTGTGGAGAGTGCCCATCGCCGCCTTTGCGGCGCGTCATTTGCCGCGCGCGGCGTCGTGCAGGTTCCACAGCACGCCGGCAATGATCAGGGCGGCGCCGGCGAACACCATCGGGTCGAGCGCCTCGCGGTAGAACCACCAGCCGATCACGGCGATCAGGGGCAATCGCAAAAAATCGAGCGGATAGACAACCGTCGCGTCGCCGTAACGGAAGGCGTTGGTCAGGCACAGGTGCGAGGTCAGCCCCGATACCGCGACGCCGATCACCGGCCAGAGATCGCTCGAGCCAAGTTTGCGCACGAACAACAGATCGCTGCCGGCGAGGTTCATCGGCAGCTGCATCGCATTCATCCAGAACAGGATGGCGAAGGTCGTTTGCGAGGCCGTCAGCTTCTTGGTGGTGATGGCCGACCCTCCGAACGCGACCGCTGCCCCGAGCACCAGGAGCGAAGCGGGCTGGAAACCTTCGATGCCGGGACGCGTAATCAGCAAAATGCCGGCGAGCCCGAGCACGACGACGCCAATGCGGCTCGCCGTCATCCGCTCCCCCAGAATGAGCACGGCAAAAAGCGCGACCCACGCGGGCGTGGTGAACTCGAGCGCGAACACGGTGGCGAACGGCAACAGCGTGATCGCGAGCGCCCAGCCGAACCCCCCGGCGAAACTAAGCACATTCCGGGTCACCTGCAGCCAAATGTGACGCGTGTTCAGCTGAAGCCGCAGCTGGGGGCGTGCCAGCGCCAGGACCGAGAGCACGACCAGGCCGGTGCCGTTGCGGATGCTGATGATTTCGAAGACGCCGAGCGTCTTGCCGAGTTGGCGGATCGAAAGCGCCATCACGGTGAACGACAGCAGCACGCCGCTCATCCATAGGAGCACCCGCACGATGCTGTAATTGGTCGCGGGCGCGCCGTGACGCGCGCCGGATTGGGTTGCCGCTTCCCCCGGCAAGGAAGTTTCGGAAATCGGCGTTACTCCGCGTCGGGCTGGTTTTCCGGCCGCGCCTTCTCGAATGCGGGAAGCTGCTGGCAGGCTTCTTCAGCCGCAACAATCTTGGGAAACGCATCGAGCGGGACTTTGAAGCGCTTGGCGTTGGCGACCTGCGGGACGAGGCAAACGTCGGCAAGCGTGACCGCCGGCCCGAAGGCGTAGGGGCCGGGCTTGATCATCGCCTCGACCGCCGCAAAGCCCTCCAGGATCCAGTGGTGATACCACCCGCGCACCGCCGCCTGGTCCTGCTTGAGGGGATCGCGCAAATAATTGAGCGGCGCGAGATTGTTGAGCGGGTGAATATCGCAGGCGACGATGTCGGCAATGGCGCGCACGTGCGCGCGCGAGCGCGCATCCGGCGGCAGCAGCGCCGGTTCCGGAAAGGTCTCCTCGAGATAATTGATGATGGCGAGCGACTGCACCAAAACCTCGCCGCCCGGTAGTTCCAGCGCCGGGACGCGCATTTGCGGATTCACCGCGCGATATTCCGCGCTCTTGTGACGACCGCCGTCCTTTTGCAAATGGATCGGCACCGTGTCATAGGCGACGTCCTTGAAATTAAGCGCGATCCGCACCCGATAGGCGGCCGACGACCGGAAGTAGGAATAGAGCTTCACGGCGCTTCCTCTTGTTTTGTGGGTGGCGGGACCATGGCGGAAGTTTCCCACCCGCGCAACGGCGGACTGGTTCGCAGTTTGCGCCTCGCATTCACGTTGTCTTCCATGCTAACGTCCGGACAGATCAGCAAAAACATCAGGAGCCGTCATGAGTACCCATGACATGCTGGACCGCCCGGCTAGGCCGGCGCGTGCGCGGCCGGCCCGCGCGCAACCCTCCGCGCCGCGTTACATGTCGGGCTTCGGCAATAGTTTCGAGACCGAGGCGCTGCCGGGGGCCTTGCCGATCGGCCGCAACTCGCCCCAGCGCGTCAGCTACGGGCTCTATGCCGAGCAGCTCTCCGGCTCGCCCTTCACGGCGCCGCAGGCGAGCAATCAGCGCTCTTGGCTCTACCGCATCCGCCCGACGGTGCGGCACACCGGCCGCTTTCGCCGCATCGACAAGGGATTGATCCGCACCGCGCCGACGCGCGAGGACGGCGACCTGCCGCTCGGGCAATTGCGCTGGAGCCCGATCCCGGTCCCCAACGACGAGCTCACATTCGTCACCGGCCTGCGCACCATCACGACGGCGGGCGACGCCGAGACGCTCGCCGGCATGGCGAGCCACGTGGCGCTCGTCACCCAATCGATGACGCGCGAGCATATGTTCAATGCCGACGGTGAGCTGCTCGTGGTCGCGCAGGAGAACGGCCTCGTGTTCCGCACCGAGTTCGGCGTGATCGAGATCAAACCCGGCGAGGTGTGCGTGATCCCGCGCGGCATCATCTTTCGAGTCGAACTCAGCGGCGGCCCGGCGCGCGCCTACGTTTGTGAGAACTACGGCGCAGGTTTCACTTTGCCCGACCGCGGGCCGATCGGCGCGAACTGTCTCGCCAACCGGCGAGATTTTGAAACGCCGGTCGCCGCCTACGAGGATGGCGAGGAACCTTCGACGCTGTTCGTGAAATGGGGTGGGGAGCTTTATCGCACCGAGATCGATCATTCGCCCCTCGACGTGGTCGCCTGGCACGGCAATTACGCGCCCTACAAATACGACCTGCGGCGTTTCTCGCCGGTCGGCGCGGTCCTGTTCGACCATCCCGATCCGTCGATCTTCACGTGTTTGACCTCGCCGTCGGAAACCCACGGCACCGCCAACATCGATTTCGTGCTGTTTCCCGAGCGCTGGTCCGTGGCGGAGAACACGTTCCGCCCGCCCTGGTATCACCGCAACATCATGTCGGAGTTCATGGGCCTCGTGTACGGCGTCTACGACGCCAAGCCCGAGGGCTTCGTGCCGGGCGGGATGAGCCTGCACAATATGATGCTGCCGCACGGCCCCGACAGCGACGCCTTCCGTCACGCCAGCCAAGCGGACCTCAAGCCGGTGAAGCTTACGAACACGTTGGCGTTCATGTTCGAGAGCCGCTTCCGCCAGCGGGTCACGAAATATGCGGCCACCAGCGAGGCGCGCCAGGACGACTACGCCGACTGCTGGGCCGGCCTGAAGAAACATTTCGATCCGGATCGGAGCGACGTGTAGTATCGCGTTTGCCGAACCTGCCCAATCAGGACCACAGCAGATGGCGACGGTCATCACCAAGCTCGATCACGTTCAGTTGGCGATCCCGCCCGGCTCGGAGGACCGGTGCCGGCCGTTCTACGTCGGCCTTCTGGGAATGACCGAGATGAAAAAACCCCACATCCTGGCGAAGCGGGGCGGGCTGTGGCTGCGCAGCGGGCCGGTGGAAATTCATCTCGGCGTCGAGGCGGACTTCCATCCTGCTCGCAAGGCGCACCCGGGCTTGCGCGTTTCCGATCTCGACGACCTTGCGAAGCGCCTGGCCGGCGCCGGCTACGAGCCCAAATGGGACACCGACCTGCCGCACATCCGGCGGTTCCACGTTTCGGACCCGGTTGGCAATCGCCTGGAGATCATCCAGGAGGAGAACCAGGTCGGCCACGCTTAACGCTCTAACCCTCGCATTCGCGCGCGCCGCTCCCCATATCGGCTGCGGCCGAAAAGGGAGAGGCGGACATGCGCCACCGATCGTTCATCGCAAATCGCTGTTTGTTCGTTACTGCAGCGCTCGCGCTCATCCTGAGCGCCGGTATCGCCTCTGCCGCGCGTGCCGCAGACGAACCGGATCTCATCTTCCGCAAATCGACCGTGTTCAAATGGCTCACGCCCAACGACAAGCTCGCGACCTACGCGATCGACGATCCCGAGGTCGACGGCGTGGCATGCCACTTCACGGTGCCGGAGCGGGGCGGTGTCAAGGGCTGGCTCGGCATCGCCGAGGAAGTCTCCGACATCTCGCTCGCCTGCCGCCAGGTCGCCCCGATCCACTTCAAGAACAAATTCGCGCAGGGCGAGGAGATATACCGCCGCCGGCGCTCGGTCCTGTTCAAGAAGATGCAGATCGTGCGCGGCTGCGACACCAAGCGCAACGTGCTCGTGTATGTCGTCTATTCCGACAAGCTGATCGAAGGTTCGCCCAAGAACTCGACCTCGAGCGTGCCGATCATGCCGTGGGGCAGCGACCCAGTGCCGAAGTGCGCCGACTGGCTCGAGAAGTGACGGACGCTAGCGTGTGCACTCGATGGCGACGAGTTCGTCGCAGCCGATGCCGCACGACTGAGTCTTCGCGTTGGCGCCGGTGATGTCGTCGTTGTCGACCTTGCGGAACGAGCGTGCCTGGGAGAAGTCGCGCGCCTGGCAATAGGCCGTCGCGACCACCGTGCCGCAGCTCGCACCGGTCGTCAGGCAGCGGTCGACGCCGTAACCGTCCGCGTTGCTGGCCACGATGAAGACGCGGGTCTCGGTCTGAGCCGGGACCGCGAAGGCAATGGCGCCGACAACGGCGCCGATGGCGATCAGGACGCGCATGGCACGCTCGTTTTGTTGCGATTTTCCCCGGCCCCGGAAGCTACGGCGCACCCGTTGAGACTTGGTTAAGTACGCGCGGACGCCCCCCGGCCCCCGCGTCTCGATTCAATTTCATGATTTCCCCCGCGCCCGCAATTGCGATCTGGCCTTGCGGACGATTTCGTCGGCGGGCGTTGCATTTCGGCAACGCTTCGAGCAGTTCGGCCTTGACGGGCGGGGCGGAAATGCCCTATTTCCGGCGCCATGAACGGCCTTAACCGGATCTGCGGCATTTGCCGGGAGATTATTCGCTAGCGAAGCTCGCTGGCTGCGGCCGTCTTTTCCCTCACTAGACGAAACGGACGCCCGGCCAGCAGCCGGAGAACGTCCGATGGAACTCAAGCTCTACGACACGCTCACGCGCGAGAAGCGGGCGTTCGAACCGATCGATCGCAACCGCGTGCGCATGTACGTGTGCGGGCCGACGGTCTACGACTTCGCCCACATCGGCAACGCGCGGCCGGTGATCGTGTTCGACGTGTTGTTCCGGCTGCTGCGCCACCTGTACGGCGCCCAGCACGTGGTCTACGTGCGCAACATCACGGACGTGGACGACAAGATCAACGCACGCGCGGCGGAGCGCGGCGTTCCGATCCGGGATCTGACCGAGCAGACCTACCGCGACTTCAAAGAGGACGTGGTGGCGCTTGGGTGCCTCGCGCCGACGGTCGAGCCGCGCGCGACCGAGCACATCGAAGAGATGAAGACGTTGATCGAGCGGCTGGTCGCCGCCGGCTGCGCGTATGTCGCCGAGGACCACGTGCTCTTTGATGTGCCATCGATGCCTGATTACGGCAAGCTGTCGAAGCGCTCGCTCGACGAATTGATCGCCGGCGCACGTGTCGACGTGGCGCCCTACAAGCGCGACCCGATGGATTTCGTGCTGTGGAAGCCGTCGAAGCCGGGCGAGCCGTCGTGGCCGTCGCCCGCCGGCATCGCCGCGCCCGGCCGGCCCGGTTGGCACATCGAGTGCTCGGCGATGGCGTGGAAACATCTCGGCGAGACGTTCGACATCCACGGCGGCGGCATCGATCTCGTGTTTCCTCACCACGAGAACGAAATCGCGCAGTCGCGCTGCGCCTTCCACACGCCGCTGATGGCGCGCACCTGGATGCACAACGGCTTCCTCCAGGTGGAAGGCGAGAAGATGGCGAAGTCCGCTGGGAATTTCGTCACGATCCGGGAATTACTCAAGGATTGGCCAGGGGAGGTGATCCGCTTCAACATGCTCAAGACGCATTATCGCCAGCCTATGGACTGGACCGTGCACGGGTTGCAGGAGAGCATGGGAATTCTCGATTATTGGTATGATCTTGTGGGCGATGGATCGCCGGAGGCTCCAAACACTAACCTCCTGGAGGCGCTTGCTGACGACCTAAATACCCCGCGGGCGATTTCTGAGCTGCACAATTTGGCTACTTGCGTACATCGTGGTGACTCCTCAGCCCGCGGGGAATTAGTGTCCTCCCTGCAATTGTTGGGCCTTTTCGAGATGAGCAAAGAGGCGTGGATCGTGTCCACGCGTCTGGCAATCCAAATTGACCCGAAAAAGGTGGACGAGCTAATTGCGGCTCGCAATGACGCGCGGAGAGCTAGGAACTTCACCGAAGCTGACCGTATTCGCGCCGAGCTGAGAGTCATGCGCGTTGTCGTGAAGGACAATAAAGATGGAACGACAACCTGGGAGGTTGCGCGATGAGCGGGCGACACGCTCCGAAACCCTCTCCCCTTGCGGGAGAGGGTGCCGAGCGCCGCAGGCGCGAGGCGGGTGAGGGGGCCTTCGAAGCTTGGGATGAAATTGGGAGCGGATTTAGTTACCCCTCACCCGGCGCCTCGCAAGCGCTCGGCGCCACCCTCTCCCGCAAAGGGAGAGGGTACGGAGCGCTCGGCTCGATCGGAGCCAAAGCATGAGACAGCATGAAAATCGAGCGAAAGTCGCTCCCGTTGCTCGCGCGCGAGCATTGCGCGTCGATTTAACCAATGCGGAGCGCAAGCTGTGGTATGCGCTGCGCGATCGACGATTCGCTGGATACAAATTCCGTCGACAAGTACCAATTGGGCCGTACATCGCAGATTTCATCTGTTATTCGGCGCAGCTCGTCATCGAAGTGGACGGTGGGCAGCATTCCGAGTCCGCACGGGACGTGCGGCGCGATCGTTGGTTCGCGCAAAACGGATTTCGCGTGTTGAGGTTCTGGAACAACGAAGTTCTGCAAAATCTGGAAGGTGTTTGGACCGTGATTTTCGAGGCACTTCAGCAGTCGACCCCTCACCCCGCCCGCGCTTCGCGCGGGCACCCCTCTCCCGCAAGGGGAGAGGGGACGGAGCAAGCGGCTCGCGCGGAGCAAAAACGATGAAAGAGCGGCTTTATCTTTTCGACACCACCCTGCGCGACGGGGCGCAGATGAACGGCGTCGACTTCACGGTGCAGGACAAGCTCAAGGTCGCCGCATTGCTCGACGACCTCGGCGTCGATTACGTGGAGGGCGGCTATCCCGGCGCCAACCCGACCGACACCGAACTCTTCGCCGACGAGCGCAAGCTCAACGCGACCTTCACGGCCTTCGGCATGACGCGCCGGCCGGGCCGCTCCGCGTCGAACGATCCCGGGCTCGTGCAGTTGCTCGATGCCAAGGCCGACGCGGTCTGCTTCGTCGCCAAGTCCTCGGATTATCAGGTGCGCGTCGCGCTCGAAACCACGCCGGAGGAGAACCTCGCCTCGATCCGCGACAGCGTGCGCGCCGCGAAGGCAAAGGGCAGGGAGGTGCTCGTCGACTGCGAGCACTTCTTCGACGGCTACAAGGAAAAGCCGGAATATGCGCTCGCCTGCGCGCAAGCGGCCTTCGATGAAGGCGCGCGCTGGGTCGTGCTGTGCGACACCAACGGCGGCACCCTCCCGCACGAGGTCGAGGCGATCGTCGGCGTGGTGACGGCGCGCATTCCCGGCGACCACGTCGGCATCCACGCTCACAACGACACCGAACAGGCGGTCGCCAACTCGCTCGCCGCGGTGCGCGCGGGCGCACGGCAGATTCAGGGCACGCTCAACGGGCTGGGCGAGCGCTGCGGCAACGCCAACCTGATTTCCATCATCCCGAC
>Ga0210408_10000114_pt1 | contig 127354 bp, 129 predicted proteins | sample IncBWH4MmetaG_FD_155471 | JGI IMG/M metagenome (GOLD analysis project Ga0210408, IMG submission 155471) | Forest soil microbial communities from Barre Woods Harvard Forest LTER site, Petersham, Massachusetts, United States - Inc-BW-H-4-M | ecosystem: Environmental > Terrestrial > Soil >...
ATCATGGCGCCGTCGCGAATGATCTGTTTGCGCAGCGAGATGCCGTTGGTGAGATTGCCGTTGTGGCCGATGGCAAAGCCGCCGGCATTGAGCTCGGCGAACAGCGGCTGCACGTTGCGCAGGATGGTCTCGCCGGTGGTCGAATAGCGCACATGGCCGACCGCGGTATTGCCGGGCAGGCGGTCGATGACCTCGCGCCGCGAAAAGGCGTCGCCGACCAGGCCGAGCCGGCGTTCGGAGTGGAACCGCTTGCCGTCGAAGGAGACGATGCCGGCGGCCTCCTGGCCGCGGTGCTGCAGCGCGTGCAGGCCGAGCGCGGTGATCGCGGCCGCGTCCGGATGGCCGAAAATGCCGAATACGCCGCACTCTTCGCGCAGCCGATCGGCGTCAAGATCGAGCAGGGCGGCGTCAGTGTCCGTCATCGGCTCTCCAGCGCATCAGCGCTCAACCTTCAAGGCCTCGACCGCGCCCGGCATTCCGATTCGGCCGCCGCGATCATAGCCCGCGTCCGCGAGCTTGTCGGCGGGATGGGCAAGTTCTCCACGCTGAGCCGGCTCGGTATCCGGGGTTTCCTGCTGATCTCGCCGCTGTTTATAGCGTTGATATAGGGCTTCCAAATTGTCCGGCAATATCGATCTCAGCGAGTCGCCGGCAGATTTCAGGATGGTGAGCGACTTGGCGTTCTTGACCCACGGCGGTTGGCTGTTTTCGGAGACGAGCCAATTGAAGAAAACGAAGGCCACCAAGACGACCAAGAACCCCCGCGCCAGTCCGAACAGGAAACCCAGCGTGCGGTCGAGCGCGCCGACGCGGCTGTCGAGCACCATGTCGGAAATCCGTATGGTCACCACCGAGACGACCAGAAGGGTGACCAGGAAGACACCGCCGACCACGGCGACGGCGGCGACGATGTCGTTGTTGAAGTACTGTTTGGCGAGCGGCAACAGTTTTGCATACGAGTAAAGGGTCGCGGCGGCGGCCAACAGCCAGGCGGTGATGGATAGCACCTCGCGCATGAAGCCGCGCACCATGGCAAGCAGCCCCGAAATCAGCATCACGACGATAAGCACGATGTCGAGCAGCGTGATCGGCATGGTTCCTGCGAACCCGGAGGCAGAGGTGCGGCGAAGGCGAAGACCCGCCGGGTGTATAGCCGGGCGCGGGCACGCCGTCACCCGTCTTCTGATGGGCTCGCCGGGCTTTAGCCGCTCATGGTCACAATCGCGGCCGGGCCATCGGCATTAACCACGTTGCCGGCAAGCCGGCTCAACTTTCCGGGCGGCCGACGCGGCGGAGCGCCGGCACGCCGTCGCGTGCGATATCGGCGACCAGGTTCGCCAGCGTGCCGATGGTCGAGAGCGCGACGCCATCGGGCGCTTCGGCGCGTGCCGCCTCCGGAACGATCGCGCGGGTAAAACCGAGCTTTTGCGCCTCCTTGAGGCGCGTCGCGGTCTGCGCCACCGGGCGGACCGCTCCCGACAGCGACACTTCGCCGAAATAGACCGCATCGGAGGGCAACGGCGCGCGGGCCAGCGAGGAGACCAGGGCTGCGGCTGCGGCGACGTCGGCCGCCGGCTCCTGAATGCGCAAGCCGCCCGCGACATTGAGATAGACGTCATGGCCGGACAGGCGAACGCCGCAATGGGCCTCGAGCACGGCCAGCACCATGGCGAGACGGCTCTGGTCCCAGCCGACCACGGCGCGGCGCGGCGTGCCCAGCGTGGTCGGCGCCACCAAGGCTTGAATCTCGACGAGCAGCGGGCGCGTGCCCTCGATGCCGGCAAACACCGCGGTGCCGGGGCTGCCGAGCTCGCGCTCGGACAGGAACAGCTCGGAAGGGTTGGCGACCTCGCGCAAGCCCGCGCCGGTCATCTCGAACACGCCGATTTCGTCGGTCGGCCCGAAACGGTTTTTCATCGCGCGCAAAATGCGGAATTGATGGGAGCCGTCGCCCTCGAACGACATCACCGCGTCCACCATGTGCTCGACGACGCGGGGGCCGGCGATCTGGCCGTCCTTGGTGACGTGGCCGACCAGGATCACCGCCGCGCCACTACGTTTGGCAAAACGGATCAACTCGCCCGCGGAGCCGCGCACCTGCGTCACCGTGCCGGGCGCCGCTTCCACGCTCTGGGTCCACATGGTCTGGATCGAGTCGATGACCAGAAGCCGCGGCGTCGATCCTTGCGACATGGTCGCGATGATATCCTCGACCGCGGTTTCCGCGGCGATCTCGACGGCGGCGTCGGAGAGCCCGAGCCGCTCGGCGCGCAGCCGCACCTGGGCCACGGCTTCCTCGCCGGAAATATAAACGGCGCGATGCCGGGCACGGGCGAAGGCGGCGGCGACTTCGAGCAGCAGCGTCGATTTGCCGATGCCGGGATCCCCGCCGAGCAGGAGCACCGAGCCGCGCACCAGGCCGCCGCCGGTCACCCGGTCGAATTCGGCCATGCCCGACGCCAGCCGCGGCGCCTCATGGGGCTCCCCTTTGAGCGGCTCGACCACGAACAGCCGGCCTTTTCGCGACGACCGCGCCGCGCGCGCTGGCGCGGCGGAGCCTTCCTCCACCAAAGTGTTCCATTCGCCGCAGGCATCGCAGCGGCCGGACCAGCGCCCGTAAGCGGCGCCGCAGTTCTGGCAGACATAATTCTGTGCGCGCGCCGCCATGGGGCACCTTAAATTCACGGATTGGCATCAAGCCCGCGATAGACAAGATGGCAACGCATCCCGAGTCGCGTAAGGACCTCATAGCCGATTGTTCCGGCGGCGGCGGCGAAATCGTCGATGGCGATGCTGCCGCCGATGAAGGTCGCGACGTCGCCGCGATGCACGGTGCCGTCGGGCAGGTCGGTGACGTCGACGCAGACCAGATCCATCGAGATGCGGCCCGCGAACGGGCAGGGTTTTTGCGCGACGATCGCCATGCCGCCCGGGGCGCTGTCGCTGGCACTCGCGGCGCGCATCAATCCGTCGGCGTAGCCCACGGCAACGACGGCGAGACGCGAGGCGCGTTTGGCGGTCCAGGTCGCGCCATAGCCGACGGCCTGACCCTCGGCAACGCTGCGGATTTGCAGGATGCGGCCGCTTAGCTCGACGACCCCTTGCATCGGATTGGGCTTGCCGGGCGTCGGATTGACGCCGTAGAGCGCGGCCCCCGGCCGCACCAGATCGCACAGCGCCGAGTCGCCGAGGAAAATTCCGGATGAATTGGCGAGCGAGGCCGGAATGCCGCGATAGAGCGCGCGCAGATCGCGGAACAGCTTGATCTGGCTCACGGTGAGCGGATGGTCGGGGAGTTCGGCGCAGGCCAGATGGCTCATCAACAGCGCGATGCCGTGATTTTCGGTCTGCGTACGCGGCGCCAGTGCCGCGGCCTCGTCCGGCGAAATGCCGAGCCGGTTCATGCCGGTGTCCACCTGCAGCGCGGCGCCGCCTTGCCAGTTGCGGGCGGCGACGAAGGCGTCCCACTCGGCAAGCTCGGTCATGCTGTTGATGACCGGCCGCGCATTGAGCTCGACGAAGGCCGGCGATCCTTCCGGCGTGCAGCCGTCGAGCACATAGACGGTGGCGTCCCGCGCCCGCGTCCGTACGCGCCGCGCCTCGGCAAGATCGGCGACAAAGAAGGTCTTGCAGCCGGCCGCCGCCAGCGTCGTCGTGACCGGCTCGATCCCCATGCCATAGCCATTGGCCTTGACCACGGCCGCGCATTCGACGGTGAGCGCCTGGCGCGCCAGCGCTCGCCAGTTCGCCGCGATGGCGGCAAGATCGATGATCAGCGTGCCGCCGGTTTCGGGGTCCGCCAGCGTGCCGGCCGATTCGGGAAGCGGTTCCGCGAGTGCCATGGGCGGGGTTATGACCGCGGCGGCGGCGGCGGTAAAGTAGGTTTTGACGATGTCGAATTCATCTACCAGCACAAAGCGGGCGACAGGGCGGCACCGCGTGACCACCCATCCGGGAGAAGTCCTGAGTGAGGAATTCCTCAAGCCACTCGGTATGTCCGTCAATGCGCTGGCACTTGCTCTGCGCGTGCCCGCAACGCGTATCGGCGCCATCGTCAAGGGCGAACGCTCGGTGACCGCGGACACCGCCTTGCGTCTGGCGCGCTTTTTCGGAACGAGCGCTGAATTCTGGATCACGCTACAGGCGACACACGATCTGACCAAGGCGCGGATGGAAAGCGGCGGAACGATCGAACGCGATGTGCGCCCGCGTGCGGCCTAATAACTCGCCTGGTGCGTGGTATCGAGATTGGCGAAGCGCGTGACGGCGCCTTCGAATTGCAGTTCCACCGTGCCGGTCGGGCCGTGGCGTTGTTTGCCGATGATCACTTCGGCCTTGCCTGCCACGCGTTCACCTTCGGCAAGCCACTCGGTGAACTTCTCGCGGTTCGATTCCAGCGGCTTGCGCATCTGGTGATAATATTCTTCGCGGAACACGAACAGCACCACGTCGGCGTCCTGCTCGATCGAGCCCGACTCGCGCAAGTCGGAAAGCTGCGGCCGCTTGTCGTCGCGGCTTTCGACCTGTCGCGACAATTGCGATATCGCCAGGATCGGGATGTTGAGCTCTTTGGCGAGCGCCTTGAGCCGGGTGGTGATCTCGGTGATTTCCTGCACGCGATTTTCGCTCGAGCGGCGGCTGGTGCCCTGCAGCAGCTGGATGTAATCGACCACCAGCAGATCGAGCCCGCGCTGGCGCTTGAGCCGGCGCGCTCGCGCCGCCAATTGGCCGATCGAGAGACCGCCGGTCTCGTCGACATAGAACGGCAGGCTCTGCAATTCGATCGAAACGTCCTTGATTCGCTCGAAGTCGCCCTCGTCGATGGCGCCGCGGCGGATCTTGTTCGAGGGAATGCCGGTCTGCTCGGAAATGATACGGGTGGCGAGCTGCTCGGCCGACATTTCCAGCGAGAAGAAGCCGATGATGCCGCCGTTGACGGTCGCCATGTGGCCGTCGGCGCGGACCTCGCCGGCCCAGGCCTTGGCGACGTTGTAGGCGATGTTGGTGGCGAGCGCGCTCTTGCCCATGCCGGGGCGACCGGCGAGGATGATGAGATCGGATGGCTGCAAGCCGCCCATGCGGCTATCGAGGTCGGTCAATCCGGTAGCGAGCCCCGAGAGGCTGCCGTCGCGCTGATAGGCGTGCGCCGCCATGTCGACCGCGGTGGTGAGCGCCTGGGCGAAACGCTGGAAGCCGGAATCGTAGCGGCCGGTTTCGGCGATCTCGTAGAGCTTGCGCTCGGCCTCCTCGATGTGGCTCGCCGGCGTGGCGTCGACCGGTGCGTCATAGGCGGTGTTGACCATTTCCTCGCCGATCGCGATCAGGTCGCGGCGGATCGAGAGGTCGTAGACGGTGCGGCCGTAATCCTCGGCATTGATGATGGTCGTCGCTTCGGCGGCGAGCCGCGCCAGATATTGGTTGAGCGACAGGCCGGCAATGTCGAAGTCCGCCGGCAGAAACGTCTTCAACGTCACCGGCGTGGCGAGCTTGTTGGCGCGGACCAGGCCGCCGGCCAGCTCGTAAATGCGCCGATGCACCGGCTCGAAGAAATGCTTCGGCTCGAGGAAGTCGGAAACGCGGTAAAACGCCTCGTTATTGACCAGGATGGCGCCCAACAGCGCCTGTTCGGCCTCGATATTGTGCGGCGGTGCGCGGAACGGCGGTTCCGCGGGCGCTTGCTTGCGTGCAGCCGAATCGAAGGGTGCCATAGGCCGAATCAAAAGGGTTGCATTTGGCCAATTTTGAGTCGGCCAGCGTGAAGTCAGTCAAGTTTGCGTCACTCAACATTGCGGATCACTCTACGACGGCGGTACTCCCCGCACCCGCACGCAACCACGCCCGTCACGTGGTTAATCGAGCGGCACTGCGTTGGGAATCTTTGTTTGCGGCTTTCCCCGTTACTCACCGCAGATCGCAAGGGAGTTGATAGTTGCCGCTTCGGCCTTGACGGCGGCTTTCCGGCACGAGGCTGCGCTGCCGGACTATTCGCCGGCGAGCCGCAGCGGCGTAGCGGAGCCGCGTTCGCGCGCGCGCAGGCGCGCTTCTTCGCGAGCGATATAGTCGCGCGTCGCCGGCGTGACGCCCTTGTGCTTGGCCAATTGGATTTGAAACACCACCATGTCGCCGCCGCGGAACGCCATCTCGGAGCAGGCGAGGTAGAACTCCCACATCCGCACGAAGCGCTGATCGTAGAGCCGCACCACCTCGTCGCGGTGGGCGAGGAACCGCTGCCGCCAGGCCTTGAGCGTCTCGGCATAGTGCAATTGCAGGATTTCGACGTCGCTGACCAGAAGGCCGGCGCGCTGGATGGCCGGCAGCACTTCGGACAGCGCCGGGATGTAGCCGCCCGGGAAGATGTATTTGGCGATCCAGGGATTGGTGATGCTGGGCGGGCCGCTGCGGCCGATCGTGTGCAGCAGCGCGATGCCGTCGTCGGCGAGAAGCTGTGCGCATCTGCGGAAGAAGATTTCGTAGAAGCCGACGCCGACATGCTCGAACATGCCGACCGACACGATGCGGTCGAAGCGGCCGTCGACGTCGCGATAATCCTCAAGCCGGAAGCTGGTATCGCGCGCCAGGCCGCGCTCGAGCGCCCGGTCCTGGGCGCGCTTATACTGCTCCTGCGACAGCGTGATGCCGGTCACCTTGGCGTCGGCAATTTCCGCAAGATAGAGCGCCAAGCCGCCCCAGCCGCAACCGATGTCGAGCACCTTGGCGCCGGGCGCGATGCGCAGCTTCGCCGCCAGATGGCGCTTCTTGGCCAATTGCGCGTCGTCGAGCGACTGGTCGCGCGCTTCGAAATAGGCGCAGCTATATTGCTCGTCGCCGTCGAGGAAGAGCCGGTAAAGCCTGCCGTCGAGGTCGTAGTGATGGGCGACGTTGTGGCGGGCGCGGGATCGCGGATTGAACTGCTGCAAGCGACGGAACAGGTAGCGCATGAGCCGCGGCAGCAGGGCCCAGATTGGTGAAACAAACCGTTCCTGCCCGAACAGGATCGCCAGCACGTCGACGATGGAGCCGCGTTCGACGACAAAAGTGCCGTCCATATAGGCTTCGCCGAGCTTCAGCTCGGGATCGAGCAACACGGCGCGTTGCGCCTTGGCGGACGCGAAGCGCACGGCAACCGGCGGGCCGCTGCCGTCGCCGAAAGTGTGCGTCTTGCCCCCTGCCGTCGTGACCGTAAACGATCCACGGCGGACGAGCCGTCTCAAGAACATTGGCAGCAACCGATCCACGGCCGCCTCCACGCACGTCTACGTTCGCCCCGGCGCAACATGCGACGATCGACGCCTCAATCAGGCTCGCGGCCGCTCCCGGGCCGTCCAATCGATCATTGCGCCAGAGGTGGCTTTGTTCCTTGCCGTCATTAAAACAAAATCCTCGTTGACCAGCAATGCGGCAATCATGTTCTCCCTGCCGGGAAACGCCTCGCCATTTCCACACGGGCCGGGTTTTGGGCTAAAGATGATGGGTCAGCCGACAAAACCGAAGGAGGCCGGAGTGTTTCGGGGTGTCGCGCCTGCCATCGGTCTGTTCGTGGGGCTCTTGCCGGCCATGGCGCTGGCCCAGACCAATATCGACCAGGGCAAGTCGCCGGCGGAGATCTTCGCCAATGACTGTGCGACCTGCCACAAATCGGCGCGGGGACTGGCCAACGGCCGTGGCAGTTCCGGCCTCGCCAGCTTCCTCGTCGAGCACTACACGGCGAGCAAAGACCAGGCCGCCGCGCTTGCCGCTTACGTGATGGGGGCGGGGGGTGGTGACGCGGTGCCGGCGCGCGGGCCCAAGCCCACGACCGACCGCAACCGGGCTTCGACGGAGCAGCCCAAGCCGTCCGCTCAGCCGGGCCGGACGCCTGGAAAGCCCGACCAGGATGCCAACCGGCCGCCAGGGACCATTCCGACGGTCATGCAAGAACGGCCTGGATCGCCGGCAGCGGCCGCCGGCCGGAACCGCCGCAATGAGCCGGTCTCCCCAACGCCTGCGCAACCGCCCGCAGCGGTTGTCGCGGAGCCGGCATCATCCAGCCCGCCCGCACAGGACGCCGGCCCGGTTCCCGGTCCAAGCGCCGCCGTGCCGGCGAATACTGATTCCGGCGACAGCGCGCCGGTCCCGCGCGACGACATTCCCGACTGAAGAAAGTCCCGCCTGATCCGCTCAGGCTTTGTCGGCCGGCGCTGCAGCTTCGGCAGGCTCGGCGCTCTCTTTCGCGCGCGCGGATTCAACAACCTCGGGCTCGAAGAACGCTTCGGCTGCGATCACGGCGGCTTCCGTCTCGGTCGGCTCTTCGCGCAACCGGGTGATGTCCTCGCCGCGGGCGATGCGCGCCGCTTCGTCGTTATTGCGCGCCACGATCACGGTGATCATGGTTTCGATCTCGGGATGCAGCGAAATCGGCACATTATGCTGGCCGATGGTCTTGATCGGCGTGTTCAGCGCAATCTGACTGCGATTGACGGTGAAGCCCGAGCTGCCGATGAGGCCGACGAGATCGCGCGGCGAAACCGAGCCGAACAGCTGGCCTGATTCCGAGGCTTGGCGCAGGACCGTGAAGCTCTTGCCGTTGAGCTTCTCGGCAACGCCGGATGCTTCGGTCTTGAGCGTCTGCGAGCGGGCCACCAGCTCGGTTTTCATGGTCTCGAAGCGGCCGCGATTTTCCTCCGTCGCGCGCAGCGCCTTGCCGCGCGGCAACAGGAAATTGCGGGCGAAGCCGTCTTTGACGCGCACGACGTCGCCCATCTGGCCGAGCTTGCCGACGCGTTCGAGTAAGATCACTTCCATCTCGACGTCTCCTTTGCGGCCGCCTCCGTTGCACCGGGGCAGGGACCGCCGCGTTGGATTGTCATCACCGAATTACGTAAGGCAAAAGCCCAAGGAAGCGCGCGCGCTTGATCGCTTGCGCAAGCTCACGCTGTTTTTTCGCCGACACCGCGGTGATGCGGCTCGGCACGATCTTGCCGCGCTCCGACACGAAGCGCTGCAACAGCTTGACGTCCTTGTAATCGATCTTCGGCGCGTTGGCGCCGGAGAACGGGCAGCTCTTGCGGCGGCGAAAGAACGGCCGGCGGCCGCCTCCGCCTCCACCTTGTGGGGACATTGCCATGGTTATTCCTCCGTCGCCGTCGGCGTTTCAGCGTCGTCGGAGCCTTCGCGCGGACGCCGGTCGCGGTCGCGCGGACGGTCACCGCGGTCGCCGCGGTCGCCGCGATCTCCGAACCGATCGCCACGGTCGCCGAAGCGATCGCCGCGGTCGCCTCTGCGGTCGTCGCGGTCGCGATCACGCTCCGCCCGGCGCATCATCGCCGAGGGGCCCTCTTCGTGCTCCTCGACCCTGATGGTGAGGTAGCGCAGCACGTCTTCGTTGAGGCGCTCGAGCCGCTCGATCTCGTTGATCGCGGCCGGCGGCGCATTGACGTTCATCAGCGTGAAATGCGCCTTGCGATTCTTGCGCAACCGGTAGGACAGCGATTTGACGCCCCAATATTCGTTTTTGGTGATGGATCCGCCGAGACCCTCGATGACGCCCTTCAACTGCGCGGTCAATTCCTCGACCTGCTGCGTGCTGGCGTCCTGGCGCGCAAGATAGACGTGCTCGTAGAGCGGCATGAATGCCCTTTCCTTTTGCCCTCGCTCGCCTCGGCGCCAAGCCCCTCGAGCCCTTCGGGAAAGGCTCGAATGCTCTGAAGGCGGGGACACCGGACGCCGGACCCGAGGGTCCTACCGTATCTGGCGCATTTGGCGCCGCTACGGCCGTCCGTTCAGCCCCCGGCCGGGGTCGAGCGGAAGGGGGCCTTATACGCGCGGCAGGCGAGGAAAGGCAAGGTTATTCAGGGGCCGCGGGAGGGCTTGGTGGGACCCTGGATCAGCTCGGCGAGCCGCACCGCCAATTCGACCCCTTCGCGGATCTGCTTGGAGCTGGGTCCGTTGGCCGCCGGGGCTTTGCGCAGCTTCTTTATGCCGGCGAGGAGCGCCTCCATGTTCTGGCTCAAAAGCTTCTGCCGGAATGCCGGATCGGTTCGCGCGCGGGCGAGTTCGTCTTCGGTGACCGGCGCATAAGTGCCCATGGTAGGCGGCTCGTGAACAATGCGCCGTGGCGCTGCATCATTTGGCGGCAAGAGATTATCAAGAGGCGGTTGTCGTTTTGTTACCTTGGCCCGGCTCCGTTCCGCCGCCGGCCCGGCTCCCTTGACAGGACCCGGATCGGGGTATCTTTCGCCCCTTTCACCGGGGGCAGCAGGGACATATGGCGGTTGCGTTCGTTTTTCCGGGCCAGGGCAGCCAGGCGGTCGGCATGGGCAAGGGGCTGGCGGAAGCCTTTGCGCCGGCGCGCCAGGTGTTCGAGGAAGTCGATGCGGCGCTCGGCGAACCGCTCAGCGACATTATCTGGAACGGCCCGGCGGAGACGCTCACGCTGACGCAAAACGCCCAGCCGGCCTTGATGGCGGTGTCGCTCGCGGCCATGCGGGTCCTCGAGGCTGAGGCCGGCGTGGAGCTTAAACGCGATGCCGCGTTCGTTGCCGGCCACTCGCTCGGTGAATATTCCGCGCTCGCTGCCGCTCGGTCGGTATCGATCGCGGACGCGGCTCGGCTGTTGCGGATACGCGGCCGTGCCATGCAGAAAGCGGTGCCGGTCGGTGCCGGCGCCATGGCGGCGCTGATCGGGCTCGATTATGGCGATGCCAAAGTGGTCGCCGCCGAAGCGGCCGGCGCGGAGGTGTGCGCGGCCGCCAACGACAATGGCGGCCAACAAGTCGTGCTGTCGGGCGCCAAGGCGGCTGTCGAGCGCGCCGTGGAACTGGCCAAGACGCGCGGGGCGAAGCGGGCGATGCTGCTGCCGGTCTCCGCACCCTTCCATTGCGCCCTGATGCAGCCGGCCGCCGAGGCGATGGCCGAGGCGCTGGCCACGGTCGCCGTAAAACCGCCGTCCGTGCCGCTGGTGGCCAACGTCCTGGCGCAGCCGATCAGTAATCCTGCCGACATCGTGCGCAGTCTGATCGAGCAAGTGACCGGCACCGTGCGCTGGCGCGAGTCGATTCTTTTCATGGCGCAAGCCGGCGTGACGACGTTCTACGAGGTCGGCGCCGGCAAGGTGCTCACCGGCTTGATCAAGCGCATCGTGCCGGACGCCAATGCATCCGCGATCGGCGCACCGGACGACGTCACCAGGTTCAAGGCCACCTTGAGCGTTTGAAGAGGGCGCGATGTTCGATCTTACCGGCAAAACCGCCTTGGTCACGGGAGCGACCGGCACCATCGGCGGCAGCATCGCGCGCGCGCTTCATGCCCAAGGCGCGACTGTGGCGCTCTCCGGCACGCGCGTCGAGGCGCTCAATCAGCTCGCCGCCGAGCTCGGCGGCCGCGGCCACGTTCTGCCCTGCAATCTCGCCGATGCCGCCGCCGTCGAAGCCCTGGTCACGGGCGCCGAGCAGGCGATGGGGCAACTCGACGTGCTGATCGCCAATGCCGGCGTGACGCGCGATAATTTACTGGTCCAGCTGCGCGACGAGGATTGGGACGAGGTGATGACCATCAACCTCACCGCAACCTTCCGCCTGACGCGGGCCGCCGTGCGCGGCATGATGCGGCGGCGTTTCGGCCGCATCATCGCCATCACTTCGGTGGTCGGAACCACGGGCAATCCGGGACAGGCGAATTACGTCGCCGCCAAAGCCGGCATCGCCGGCATGATCAAGGCGACCGCGCAGGAATATGCCAAGCGCGGCGTCACCGCGAACTGCGTCGCGCCCGGTTTCATCGTCACGCCGATGACCGACAAGCTCAACGACAAGCAACGCGAGGTCATCCTGGCGAAGGTTCCGGCCAACCGGGCCGGCACGCCCGAGGAAGTCGCCGCGGCGGTGGTCTTTCTCGCCTCCAACGAGGCCGCTTATGTCACCGGACAGACGTTACACGTGAACGGTGGAATGGTGATGATTTGAAGGGGATAGGTCTATTCCCGGTCTCGATCCGCAGCGCTGGTCAACGGTTTTGAAGTGTGGTAACCGAACCGCGACGGGGCTGGGGAACCGGAACGCCGGAGAGCGGGGCGCATATCCGCCTCTGAATCGCAACGACCCACGGCCATTTGCACGACAGGGACCAAGCCCACGACAGGACCAAGCCATTGATTGGTTCGCGTTGAACGAAGAGGTTGGAGCAATGAGTGATATTGGCGAGCGGGTAAAGAAGATCGTCGTGGAGCATTTGGGCGTCGAGCCCGACAAGGTCACGGATAACGCCAGCTTCATCGATGATCTCGGCGCCGATAGCCTCGACACGGTCGAGCTCGTCATGGCCTTCGAAGAGGAATTCGGTTGCGAAATTCCCGACGACGCGGCGGAGACCATTTTGACCGTCGGCGACGCGGTCAAGTTCCTCGAAAAGAACGCCAAAAGCTGACCGCCGCGGGCGGCGACCGTCATTGCATGACATTTGCGCGCGCCCGTGACATCCGCACCATATCGGGTGCCGGACATTTATTTGCGGGCGGGGGCAGGGCAGGTCGCCTCGATCGGAGCGGATTCCGGGAGTGCCGATGATGAGACGTGTCGTCGTCACGGGTCTCGGCATGGTGACGCCGCTCGCGAGCGGCGTCGAGCCGACGTGGCGGCGGCTCATTGCCGGACGGAGCGGCGTCCGGCGCATCGAAAAATTCGAAGTTTCCGACATCCCCAGCAAGATCGCCGCCCAGGTCCCGCGCGGTGATGGGTCCGACGGCAGCTTCGATCCGGATCGTTGGATGGAGCCGAAGGAGCAGCGCAAGGTCGACGATTTCATCATCTACGCCATGGGCGCGGCAACGCAGGCGCTCGACGACGCCAATTGGCACCCGAGCCGCTACGAAGATCAGATCGTCAGCGGTGTCATGATCGGCTCCGGCATCGGCGGCGTCGAAGGCATCGCCGAAACCTCACTTCTGCTGCGCGACCGCGGCCCGCGCCGGGTATCGCCGTTCTTCATTCCCGGGCGGTTGATCAATCTCGCCTCGGGCTACGTGTCGATAAAGCATGGTCTGAAAGGCCCGAACCACGCCGTGGTCACCGCGTGCTCGACCGGGGCGCACGCCATCGGCGATGCCGGCCGGCTGATTGCGCTCGGCGATGCCGACGTGATGGTGGCGGGCGGCACGGAGTCGCCGGTCAACCGTATCTCCATGGCCGGCTTTGCCGCGTGCCGGGCGCTGTCGACCGGCTTCAACGACACGCCCGAACGCGCGTCGCGGCCCTACGACCGCGACCGCGACGGCTTCGTGTTGGGCGAGGGCGCCGGCGCCGTGGTGCTGGAGGAATTCGATCACGCCAAAAGCCGCGGCGCCCGCATCTATGCCGAGCTGGTCGGCTACGGCCTGTCCGGCGACGCCTTCCACATTACGGCGCCGGCCGAGGACGGCGACGGCGCGTTCCGTTGCATGACGGCGGCGCTGCGCCGCGCCGGCGTTGCGCCGGGCGATATCGATTATATCAACGCCCACGGCACCTCGACGCCGCTCGGCGACGAGATCGAGCTCAAGGCCGTCGAGCGCCTGGTCGGCAATGCGGCGGGCCGTACCGCCATGTCATCGACAAAATCGTCGACCGGTCATCTGCTCGGCGCCGCCGGCGCCGTCGAGTCGATCTTCTGCCTGCTGGCGATGCGCGATAACACCGTACCTCCGACGATCAATCTGGATAATCCTTCGGTCGCCACGGCAATCGATCTGGTGCCGCACAAGGCCCGCGAAAAGCCGATCAACATCACGCTGTCGAATTCATTCGGCTTCGGCGGCACCAATGCCAGCTTGGTCTTCCGCCGGCTGGCAGAATAGAGCATGATCCCGAAAAGTGGATACCGGTTTTCGGAAAAGATCATGCTCCAGCAAAATGCTAGAGCGCCAATCGATTCATATGAAGCGATTGCGCTCTAGCGGCGCGGTTTCGCCATATTTGCTCCGCACTCGGCTGCGATCCACTGCCGCGTATTTAACCGTGGGCAGACACTGGAGAATCTGCGAGCATCCGTTGCAGGCGAACGGGGCTTCGTCGCTCATCATGCACCCTGTCAGAACGGACAACCGGCGGTGACGGCATCCAACCCACCGCCCAAGGGCGGCGAGCAAGGTCCGGCACCCTCGCGGGCCGAATCAGCGCGCGCCCCGGCGGCCGCCGACAAAGTGCTCAAGCCGGCTGCGGCCGCGACCGTCAAACCCTCGCCAATACCTGCGCCCGTGTCATACTCGCGGCCTTCCGGCAGAGCCGGCGAGCCGCCCTCGCAGCGGCAGGCCAATGGAACGGGCGCGGCGTCCATGGATACCAAAGCCAACGAGCTCAAGCGCATCATGCCGCGCAGCCCGCGCTCGGCGCTCGAGCCCGAAACCGTCGACGCGCCGGCACGCCGCTCACGCAGCGCCCGCCACCCGCTCGTCGTCATCGGCAACGCCATCTTCAGCCTCTTCGTGCTGCTCGCGATCGTTGGCCTCGCCGCGCTGATCCTCGGCAAGCAGCGGTTCGAGACACCGGGCCCGCTGCCGGCGGACAAGATCGTCAATATTCCGCACGGCTCCGGCATCCGCGACATTGCCGACGTCCTGCAACGCGAAGGCGTCATCGACCAGCCCTGGGTCTTCATCGGCGGCGTGCTGGCGCTCAAGGCGCGCGAGGATCTCAAAGCGGGTGAATACCAGTTCAGCGCCCATGCCAGCCTGCGCGAGGTGGTCGCCACCATCGTCGACGGCAAAGTCGTTGCGCATCAGATCAGCCTTCCCGAGGGTCTGACCTCCGAGCAGATCGTGGCGCGCTTGCTGGCGGACGACATCCTCACCGGCAACATCAAGGAAATCCCGCGCGAGGGCAGTCTGTTGCCCGACACCTACAATTTCACGCGCGGCATCAGCCGCGAGCTGATCATTCAGCGCATGCAGACGGCGCAGCAGCGTCTGGTCAAGGAAATCTGGGACCGGCACTCGCCCGATCTTCCGCTCAAGACCCCCGAGCAGCTCGTCATCCTGGCGTCTCTCGTCGAGAAAGAGACCGCCAAGCCCGAGGAGCGCACGCGCGTCGCCGCCGTCTTCGTCAACCGGCTGAAACAGCGGATGCGGCTGCAGTCCGATCCGACGATTATTTATGGGCTGGTCGGCGGCAGGGGCACGCTCGGGCGGCCGATCATGAAAAGCGAGATCGATCAGCCGACGCCGTACAATACCTACCAAATCGATGGTCTGCCGCCGGGGCCGATCTGCAATCCGGGCCGCGCCTCGCTCGAAGCGGCCGCCAATCCGGCGCGCACGCGCGAGCTCTATTTCGTCGCCGACGGCGCCGGCGGTCACGTTTTTGCGGAAAACTACGACCAGCATCAGAAAAACGTGACGCGGCTGCGCTCGTTCGAAACCGACGTGAAAGATCGCGCCCCAGCCGATGCCGGAGCGCCCGCGCCGCAAGCCGCTCCGCCGGCTGCGCCAGCTGCCGCGGCCACTGCACCGACGCCGGCTTCGGCGCCCCGCCACACAACCCCTCGCCGTAATCCGGCAACCCAGTCTGCCGCGCCCGCGCAGCCTACCCATTGAACGCCGCGGTCGCGCCGATACGCGCTGCCGGTTTGTTCGCGACCGACGCCCTTGTGAGCGTTAGGGGCCGCCGCTAAGTTCGGCGCGATTTTTTTCCGTTTGCTGCCGGAGATCGTAATCCCATGGCGCTGTCGAGCATGACCGGATTCGCTCGCAGCCATGGCGTGAGCGGCTCCTATGCGTGGGCCTGGGAAATCAAATCGGTCAACGGCAAGGGCCTCGATCTGCGCCTGCGGCTGCCGCCCGGCTGGGACGCGATCGAGCCGGGAATACGCGCGCGCGCTGCCGAGACGCTCGCCCGCGGCTCCATTCAAGCCGGCCTGACCGTCGAGCGCTCCGGCGCGGCGCCGGTCGTTCGCGTCAATGCGGCCGTGCTGGAAGCGGTGCTGGCGACCGCGCGGCAGCTGGCGCGGCAAATCGAATCGGCGCCGCCGTCGATCGACGGCCTGCTCGCGCTCAAGGGCGTGATGGAGGTCAGCGACACCGAGGAGAACGAGGAGGAAAAGCGCGGCGCCGAGGCCGCGGTGACCAAAGGTTTTGCCGAAGCGATCGGCGCACTCGCCGCCATGCGCCGGCACGAGGGTTTGGCGCTCGGCCAGGTGCTGATGACCCGGCTCAGCGAAATTGCGGTTCTCGCCGCGCGCGCCGATCAGTCGCCGGGGCGCCAGCCCGAGGCAATCCGCGCGCGCCTTGCCGAGCAGATCGCGACATTGCTCGATCAATCCGACCGCTTCGATCCCGACCGGCTGCATCAGGAAGCGATCTTGATCGCGAGCAAGGCCGACGTGCGCGAGGAGCTCGATCGGCTGGCGGCGCATGTGGCGCAGGCGCGAAGCCTCATCGAGCAGGGCGGCGCGATCGGCCGGCGGCTGGATTTCCTTGCGCAAGAGCTCAACCGCGAAGCCAACACGCTGTGCTCGAAGGCGAACGATCTCGAGCTCACCAATATCGGATTGGAGCTCAAGGCGACGGTCGAGCAATTCCGCGAGCAGGTGCAGAACGTGGAATAGGCCATGGCGCGCAAGGCTCGCAAACAAAAAGCAATCGACCGCCGCGGTCTGATGCTGGTGCTGTCGTCGCCGTCGGGCGCCGGCAAGACGACCTTGTCGCGGATGCTGCTGAAAGCCGATGCCAACATCGAGCTCTCGGTCTCGGTGACGACGCGCCCGAAGCGGCGCGGCGAGAAAAACGGCCGGGATTATCACTTCATCGACCGCGCCCGCTTCGACGCCATGGTGAAGAAGGGCGAGCTCATGGAATGGGCCGAAGTGTTCGGCCACTCCTACGGCACGCCGCGCCGCCCCGTCGAACGCGCGTTGCGCGCCGGCCGTGACGTCTTGTTCGATATCGATTGGCAGGGCACGCAGCAGCTGAGCGAAAAAGCGCGTGGCGACATTGCCAGCATCTTCGTGCTGCCGCCGTCCATTCCCGAGCTCGAACGGCGTCTTCACACCCGCGCACTCGACGACAAGGACGTGATCCGGCGCCGCATGGCCAAAGCGTCCGGCGAGCTTAGTCACTGGGCCGAATACGACTACGTGATCATCAACGACACGCTCGACCACGCCTTCGCCGAAGTGCAAACCATCTTGGCGGCCGAGCGCATGAAGCGCACACGACAGCCGTGGATTTCGGCTTACGTGCGCCGGCTGCAGGCGAAGCTTTAGAGCATGATCCCGAAAAAGCCTGCCCTCGGACTTGATCCGAGGGTGGATACCGGTTTTCGGAAAAGATCATGCTCCACTAAAATGCCAGCACGGTGCGGCCGACGACCTTGCCGGCGCGCAGATCGTCGAGCGCGGCTTGCGCCTCGGTGAACGGCCGTTCGTGGGTCGGGATCGGCGCGATTTTTCCGGCACGCGCCAGTTCGATCAGTTCGCGCGCCTGCGCCAAGGTGCCGGTCAGCGTGCCTTCGATGGTCATGGCCTTGATGGCGAACATGGCGGCGGCCATTGAAAACGTGCCGCCGAGCAGTCCCGTCACCACGACCTTGCCGCCGCGCGCCAGCACCCCGGTGCAGAATTGCAGCGAGCGGTCGGAGCCGACGAAGTCGCACGCCGCCAGCACGCCGCCGGTGGCGGCCATGATCGCGCGGCGCGCTTGCGGGTCGGACGGGTCGTAGGCCGCGGCGGCGCCGGCGGCGAGCGCCGCGTCGCGTTTCTGCGCGTCGATGTCGGCGACGATCGGCGGCTGGCGAAACAAGGCCCGCGCGATGGCAAGGCCCATCATGCCGACGCCGCCGAGGCCAACGAGCAGCACCGGGCCCCGTTCGGCTCGCTCGCCGAGATGCTGCAACGCGCCGTAAGCGGTCAGGCCGGAACACATCAAAGGCCCCGCGAACGCAGCGGAAAGCGGTTCATAATCAATGAGATAGCGTGGATGCGGGATGAGCACATGGCTGGCAAAGCCGCCGTCTGCGGTGATGCCGAGATGATGATGGGCGGAGCACAGATTCTCCTCGCCGGCACGGCAGGCCGCGCAAGTGCCGCAGCCGATCCAGGGATAGACCGCGATGCGGTGACCGATGACGGCGCCCTCGGCATCCGGCCCTGCGCTTTCGATCACGCCGGCGATTTCGTGTCCGAGCGTGAACGGCAAAGCGCGATCCTTGGTGATGTCGAGCCGCTTGTCGTTGCCGAGCGCAAAATAGCCGTCCTGCAAATGCAGGTCCGAATGGCACACGCCGCAGCGCTCGATGCGCACCAGCACTTCGCTGCCGTGCGGCGTCGGACAATCCACGATAGTCTCGCAGAGCGGTGCCCCATAAGCGACCAGCGACTGGCGGTGCAATTTCGTCATCGGCGTCTGGTTTCCTTCCGCGCGCGCATCATGCCCTAGGAGCGCGGTGGGCGGCCAGCGCCCGCGCCAGCGCGACAAAGCCCTCGACCGAAATGTCCTCGGCGCGTGCCGTCGGGTCAAGGCCGGCCGCCGCGAGCAGTGCGGGCACATCGACGCCGAGCGAGCGCAGGCTTTGCCGGAGCATTTTGCGTCGCTGGCCGAACGCGGCCTGGGTCACGCGCTCGAGCAGCTTGCGGTCGCAAGGTTTTGGCGCCGGCCGCGGCACCAGACGCAGCACCGAGGACGTGACCTTCGGCGGCGGCACGAAGGCCGACGGATTGACGTCGAAAAGGATGCGCGCCTCGCAACGCCATTGCGTGAGCACCGACAGGCGGCCGTAGGTCTTCGAGCCAGGTGCTGCGACGATGCGCGCGGCCACCTCGCGCTGAAACATCAGCACGGCGCTGTCGTACCAGGGCGGCCACGGCTCGACGCTGAGCCACGACACCAGAAGCGCCGTGGCGATGTTGTAGGGCAGGTTGGCGACGATGCGCACCGGCGCACGATCGAAGTGCGGGCGCGGATCGAAGGTCAGCGCGTCCGCCGCCACGATATCGAGGCGGCCGGGATAATGCGCGGCGATCTCCTGCAAGGCGGCAATCGCGCGATCGTCGCGCTCGACCGCGATGACGCGGGCGGCGCCGAGCGCCAATAGCGCGCGGGTGAGGCCGCCGGGCCCGGGCCCGACCTCGTACACCGTGGCCTCGGCGAGCGGTGCCGCGGCGCGCGCAATGCGCTCGGTGAGATTGAGGTCGAACAGGAAATTCTGGCCGAGCGATTTCTTCGCGTTAAGACCGTGGCGGCGAATGACCTCGCGCAGCGGCGGCAAGCCGTCCTTGGCGCCGGTCACGACGCGGCGAGCGAGGCGGGGCTTTCGGCGCTCGCCAGCCGTGCCGCGAGCCGCAGCGCGGCGACGAGGCTCGTCGGGTCGGCGCGGCCGGTGCCGGCGATGTCGAAAGCGGTGCCGTGGTCGGGCGAGGTGCGCACGAAGGGCAGGCCGAGCGTGACGTTGACGGCGTGGTCGAAGGCGAGCGTCTTGATCGGGATCAGCGCCTGGTCGTGATACATGCACAAGGCGACGTCGTAGGTGGCGCGCGCCTGCTCATGGAACAGCGAATCTGCGGGCAGCGGCCCGCGGGCAGCGATGCCGTCGGCGACGAGGCGCGCCACCGCGGGCGCGACGATGGCGCCATCCTCCTCGCCCAGCGTGCCTTCCTCGCCGGCATGGGGGTTGAGCCCGGCGATCGCCAGCCGCGGATGAGCGAGGCCGAACCGCTTGGTCAGGTCGCGCGCCACGATGCGTCCGGTGTCGACCACGAGCTCGACGGAGAGCTGCTTGAAGATTTCCTTGAGCGGCAGATGGATCGTCACCGGCACCACGGCGAGCTCCGGCGACCACAGCATCATCACCGGTCGCAGCGACTTGCCGGTCGCTTCGTGGACCAAAGTAGCCAGGAACTCGGTGTGGCCGGGCTCGGCAAAACCCCAATTGTAGAGCACGTTCTTGGCCACCGGGTTGGTGACGACGGCGGCAGCCGATCCGGCCATGACGTCGGCTGTGGCGCGGCGGATCGAGGCCACGGCGGCCGGCGCGCTGGAACGATCCGGCCGGCCCGGCGCCGCGCTCACCGCGACATCGATGGCGACGACGGGAAGCGCGGTGCCGAACGCCGCCGCCGCGGTTTTTGGCGCGGCGGCGGCGATCGGCACGTCGAGCCCGAGCTGCTTGGCCCGAAGTTTTAGAAAATCCGGATCGGCGACCAGGTAGAACGGCGGCACGCCCAACTCGGCGCGCCGGCGCCAAACGGCGAGCGCGAGGTCGGGTCCGATCCCGGCCGGCTCGCCGAGCGTCAGTGCCAAAGGTTGCACGATCTCTCTTCTAACCGCCTACGGCCAATAGCCTATTTGCATTCGATCATCGCCTTGCATTCGATCATGGCTTCGCGCCGGATTTGGGCGAGATAGCGTTTGGCCTGGGCGCTGAACTTTTGCTGGAACATTTCGTCGCGCACTTCTCGGCGTCCCGGCGTCTCCGTCTTGTTTTCTTTTTTCGAGCACAGCGCAAACATCTGGACGCCTTCGGCGGTCTGCTCGGGCGGCGTCAAATGACCGACATCGGTCTTTTCGAGGATGTCGCGCAAGGCCGGCGGCAGGTCGGCGGAGAACTTGATGACCTGGTCGCGCACTGCGACCTCGCGCAACGCGCGCGCGAACGGAATCCCCTCGGCGCAGGTGAGAAACCGCGTGCGCAGCGCGTCGGCCTCCTTCTTGCGCGCCTCGAAAGAGGTGTCAGCCGAACCGCGCGCCACGACAAAGAGCACCGGGCGCAGCACATATTCGTAGCCGACCTGGTTCTTGTCTTCCGGCTTGTGCAGGTCGAGCTGGGCTTCGATGTCGCTGTCGGCGATCTCCAGGCTCGATTTGTAGCGGCCCTTGACCAGCGCGTTCCAGGCCAGCTCGGCCTTCAGCCGGTGCTTGAGCGTTTCGGCGCTGGCGCCCCCTTTGGCCAGCATCTGCGTCAGCTTCGCAGTATCGACGCCCATGCGGGTGCCGATACTGGCGAAGGCATTGTCGACTTCCGCGTCGGGCACGTTGATGTTGAATTTCTTGGCCTCGCGGATTTCGAGGATCTCGTCGATCAGGCCATCCAGCACCACCTTGCGGCTGGGCGCCTTCTGGGTGCTCATCTGGATGAACTTGGCGCGCTGTTCGATGTCGAGCGCCGTGATCGGCTGGCCGTCGACCAGCGCCACGACCTCTTGCGCGCGGCCCGCCGCGGGAACGGCGAGCAAGCCCGCCAGCGCCACCATGGCGGCGGCGAAGGCGTTGCACAGCGTGCGGATCGGAATTTGCGACATCACCTCTTGCTCTCCTGCAGCGGCCGGCCGCCTGCCGGCGCGTACCCTTCCGCCTTTCCCAGACCCGAATAAATCGTACCAACTCGCGGCGAAATTTAGAATGCGGCTCCGACCGGCGATAGGGCATCCGGCCCGATCGTGCGCAAGCTCATTTGCAGCATGAACGTATTGTTCTTCTTCGGCACCGTCGTCCCATTATACGTGTAGCCGGTCAGCCAGTTCAGCGACAGCAGGAAGCAATCGTCGGTATAGCCGACGCCGACCCGCGACATGTCGAATTCCCGGGCGTAAAGATCGTAGCGGGCCGAGCCGAGCAAAATCCAGTTCTGCGTCAGTTTGACCGAGGCGCCGGCGAGAACGCCCTGACGCCGGAACAGGAAGCCGAGCTGCGGCTGGGGTGCATAATTGCCGTACAGCAGCTGCAGCGTCCAGCGGTCGAAATTGGCGCGGCTTTCCGCCTCGAAGCGCTCGACCGAGAAGGTTTGCTGGTCGAATCGCCCGCGCGCGGTGAACGAATAGACCGAGTTGGGCTGATAGGTGACGCGTCCGACGTAATCGGACGCGGTCTTGTCGAGACCGCTGTTCAGTCCGGTATTGGTGATGTCGTTGACGCCGGCCGTGAACGAGTTGAGGCCGAACAGCTGATACGATTCACCGAACAGCACGTTGACGGAACCGGCCCGGTTGATCTGGGCGGTGTACTGGAAGCCGACATTGGCCCGGCCGCCGCCTTCGGCGCGGTCCCAGCCGGAGAACTTGTCGACCTTGAACAGATCGCCGTCGTCGAACACCAGGCTCTGGGCGTCTTCGTTGGGGAATTTGCCGATATCGGCTTCGTTCGGACGCACGATCAGCTGGGCGATCGGTTCGATCGTTTGCGTGCCCCACGGCTCGACGTCGATGAGCGGATAGCGATACTCGACGCCGGCGGTCGGCATGACGCGGGCGAGATCGCTTTGGCCGGGGGTGATGTAGTTCGCGACGCCGGGCTGGTTGTTGATATTGAGCGTGGCGAAGTCGCCGCGCAGATGCAGGAACGGCGTGATCTCCTGGCCGTTATAGGTCACCAGCGTGCGGCGCCAGTCGACCTCGGCGGAGGCGCGGTTGTAGTCGCCGGGTATGCCGCGCAAGAGGCAGTTGGACGGAATGAGGACGGCGGTGTCGGCGGTATTGCTGGCACACGCCCCGGTGTTGACGGCTGTCTGGCTGATGGCGTCGAAGCTCGCCTGCTGGCGGCTGAGGCTGGTCAGGTTGACCTTGTAGCTGAGCTCGCCGCCAGCCACCTGGTGCCCCAGCACGTTGGAATAGTCGAGCACCGGATGGATGATCGGAAGCTGGCTTTGCACGTCCTGCAGCGAGAAGCCGTAATAGTAGATCGAACGGATATCGAAAAAGCTGCGGTCGCCGGCGCCGGTCAGGTAGACCTGCGAGACGCCTTCGGCGGCGACGCCGGTCAGGAACGGATCGAACGACGAGGTGAACTGGGTGCGCCGGTAGTCGTACAAGAACTGGGAATCGGTCACCAGGATGCCGGTCCAGCCCCAGACCCATTTGTCGGAAAGCGAAAACTGCCCCGAGGTCTGCACGGCGCCGCGGAACGATTGCGCCGTCGGACTGTTGACGCCGTCGCGTTGGGCGAAGTATCCCGGATCCTGCTGGAAAATGCCGGCGGCCTTGATCGAGTAGGCGCCGTCCATCAACCGGTGACGCCATTCGCCCTGGAACAATTCGCCTTGCCGCGTCGTCACCATCGTTTCGACGGTGAGGTCGTAGTTCGGCGCCAGCGCCCAAAAATACGGAATCTCGACGCCGAAGCCGTATTGCGTGGTGTCCGACAGCGTCGGATACAGAAAGCCGCTCTTGCGCTTGACCGTGGGATCGGGCGCCGACATGAACGGCACCCAGGCGATCGGCGTGCCGAAGAACTCGATGCGGGCGTCCTCGAAGTAGATCATCTTCTCGCTTTCATCGTGGATGATCCGCGCCGCCTGGACCTGCCAGAGCGGCGGTTTTTTCGGATCGTCCCGGCACGGCTCGCAAGCGGTATAGACGCCGTTTTGCAGGACCGTGTAATTGCCCTGGCTGCGGTCGGCGCGCTGCGCGGCAAACCGCGTGTCGTCGGCGGTCTCCAGGCGGAGCGAGTCGACGAAGCCGTCGCGGTAGTCGTCGGTGAGATCGATGACCTGGCCGTAGGTGATCTTGCCGTCGGCCTCGGTCAGCCGGACGTTGCCTTGCGCGAGCAGGCGCTTGGTCTTCTGGTTGTAGGTGACTTCGTCGGCTTCGATGGTCGCGCCGTTGAAATAGATTTGCACATTGCCGACCGCCGACACGCTGCTGTTGGTGTAGTCGTATTTGATCTCGGTGGCCTGAACCAGCATCGGCCCATTGGCCGGAGCCGGCGGCGGCTTCGGCTGGGCCGGCCGCTGTTGGAAGCGGAGCGGATTGTTCACGCCTTGCGCCGCCGCGCGCTCGGGCGCGAGCGAGCCCGTGGCGACGGCGAGCAAGGCAGCAATAAGCGTTGCGCCCAACCGGGCGCCCACGCGAAAGCCAGGACAAACAGGGCCGGGCGAACGCGCCACTATCCGTCCTCCTGGAACAACAACACGACAAAGCCGGTGAGCCCGCCGACCAGCACCGGAGTCCATGCCGCCACGATCGGCGATATCAGCTCCGATTTGCTCATGTCGTCGGTGATCTTCGACAGCACGAACAGCAGGAATCCCGCCGAGACGCCGCTCAAGACCATCTTCTGCACGCCGCCGAAGCGGAAGAAGCGCAAGCTCACGGAAGCCGCGAGCAGCACCATGGCGGCGAGCAGGAACGGCCGCGCGATCAACTGGTAATATTGCAGCCGGTAGCCGGCGGCGCCGAGGCCGGCGCGATCCGCCATCCTGATGTAGGTCGGCAGCTGCCAGAACGGCACCGTTTCCGGCGTCGCGAAGCTTTCGCGCACTTGCTCGAGCGTCAGGTTGGTGTTGAGCCGGTAGGAGTCCTGGATCAACAGCGGCTTGCCGGCCTCGTAGACGCGGGCGTCCTCAAGCCGCCAATAGCCGTCTTCCAGCGTCGCGCTTCTCGCCTCGATGCGCTTTTGGAAATGGCCGTCGCGGTCGAAAGTGTAGACGCTGACATTGCCGAGCGTCGCGCCCTGCTCGCGGCTGGTTTTGGCGTTGATGATGGCGGCGCCGTCGGCGCTCTTCTGGCGCACCCAGAAGCCTGAGGTGCGCTCCTGCAAGGCCGATGGCACTTCGCCCACCACCTCGGATTCAAGCCGCTTGGAGCGCTCCTGCAGCGTCGCCGAGATCGGGTTGTAGACGGCGGTGGCGACAGCGCCGAACAGCAGAGCGCCGACCAGCGCCGGCGCCACGAATTGCCAGGCCGATACGCCGGCGGCGCGCGCGATCACCAGTTCGAGGCGGCGCGACAGGTTCAGGTAACACGACATCGCGCCGACCAGCACCGAGAACGGCATGATGCGTTCGGTCAGCTGCGGCACGCGGTACATGGAAATCTTGGCCAATAGCCACGGCGTCGCGTTCGGCCAATCGGCGCCGCGGCGCATCAGCTCGACATAGTCGATCATCGCGGCCAGCACGACGACGCCGATGAACGAGCCGATCACCGACGTGATGAAGCGCATTCCGAAGTAGCGCGAGAGCGTGCCGGCGACGACCATCGACCGCTCCTTCAGCTCGTTGCCCGGGCGATGCGATCACCGACCGCGGTGGCGATTTTCAACACCGCGGCGGCCGGCTCGATCGCCCGGCCGCGCGAGATCTGCCAGATGCCGGCGATCGCGCAGCCGATCAACGCGATGAATTGCACGGCGAGAAGGCCCGGCACGCGAACGCCGACGATGACGCTGATGAAGCCTAGGAGCCGCAGCAGCGAAACCGCGCCGATCATGGCGAGCAGCGCCAGCGTGCGGCTCTGCCGCGTGGTCTGCGGCGGCCCCAGGAAGGTGAAGGCCAGGATGATGAAGGTCAGCGGATAGAGCGGCGTCGCCAGCCGGTCGAACAGCTCCGAGCGATACTGGTCGGGCTGCGCCAGGTAGAGCGTGTCGTCGGGCCGCGGCCACAGCAGCTCCCAGATGTACTTTTCGCGCACCGTGTAGTTGGTGCTTTGCGGGCCGGTGGTGAATTTCGACAGGTCGAAGGCATAGCGGTCGAACACGATGATGCGCGGATCGCGTTCGCCGGCGGTGATGCGTTGGATGCTGCCGCCTTCCATGCCGAGGAACGAGCCGTTCTCGGTCTTCACGATCTCGCCGCGCTCGGCGAGGTAGGTGGAATGCTCTTTCGGGTCGCGCCCGTCGTCGACGAATATGCCGACCAGGAGGCCGTCGGGTCTGCGATCGGCGATGTGGAAGGTGAGATTGCCGCTCACCGTGGTGAAGCGGCCGGGCTGCACGATGTTGGTGAGGATATCGGCGCGCACCTGGGCGCCCCAGTCGCGCAGCGCACGCAGGCTCACCGGCGAGACATAGGCGGCGATGCCGCCGACCAGGAGCGACACCACGACGGCTGAGGCGAGGAACGGCCACAACAGCCGCCACGGCGACATGCCGGCGGCGTTCATCACGATGATCTCGGAATCGGTGCTGAGCTTATTGAGGACGTGGGCCACGGCCATCACCAGCGCGATCGGCGCCAGCATCATGACCAGGAGCGGAATGATCAGGCCGGTAATGCCGACGAACACGAACAGCGTTTGCCGCTGACTCGTGATCAGGTCGAAATCGCGCATCGCCTGCGTGAACCAGATCACCACCGTCAAGCTGACGAGCGTGATCAGGAACGCGACCATGGTGGTGCGAAATACGTACCAGCCGATCGACCCCATCGGACTCGACATCCCCACCTGGCGGCCCGTCAAAAGGCCGCACCGGCCCCCCAAGTGCCGCCCCGCGGCGTGAGCCGATCTCCCCAACGCAAGTCCTTTTATGATTTCACAAAATGGCCTGCCCAAGGCAGACCTATTGGTCATGCACAACAAGCGGTTAATGGTGGCGGCCGCGGTCCCTGCGCGAGGCGCGGCAACCGCCTAAATGCACTTTGCATCACCGGGGCGTCCGGTTCATATGGCGGGGTCGAAATCACCGCTGACCGGTCAGGAAGGACCGAACCATGCCCGACGCCCCCAAGCTCGGCTTTGCCCCCTTCGCCCGCTTGCGTGGCGTTCTCGTTGTGTTCTGTGGGGACAACCTCAAATTCGGCGGCGCCACCCAGCGCGCGCTGGCGCCGGTTGGCGATCTGGTGCGCCGGGCGGCGGCGGCCGACCGCTTCACCGGCAAGAACGGCGCGACGCTCGATATCGTGGCGCCCACCGAACTCAAGCTGCCGCGGCTGATCGTGGTCGGGACCGGCAAGGACAGCGAGCTCAAGCGCAAGGATGTGGTCAAGCTCGGCGGCATTGCCATGGGCAAGGTGCCGGCGGTCGCCGCCGAGGCCACGATCTTCGCCGAATTTCCCTCCGGCGCGCTCAAAGGCGATCAAGTCGCCGATCTGGTGCTGGGTGTGCGGCTGCGCGCCTATACGTTCGACCGCTACAAGACCAAGCGCAAGGACGACGACGAGCGGCCGAAAAAGGTCGAGGTGAACTTCGCCTGCGCCAATCCGGCGGCGGCGGAGAAGGCCTGGGCCAATGCGACGGCCGTCGCCGACGGCGTGGTCCTGGCGCGCGATCTCGTCAACGAGCCGGCGAACGTGCTCTATCCCGCCGAATTGGCGCGCCGTGCGTCAAGCCTGGCAAAGCTCGGCGTCGGCATCGACGTGCTCGACGTCGCGGCGATGAAGAAGCTCGGCATGGGCGCGCTGCTCGGTGTCGGCCAGGGCTCGACCCATGAATCCAAGCTCGTCGTGATGCGCTGGAACGGCGGCAAGCGCGGCGCCGCTCCGGTCGCCTTCATCGGCAAAGGCGTGTGTTTCGATACCGGCGGCATATCGATCAAGCCGGCGGCGGGCATGGAGGAAATGAAGGGCGACATGGCGGGCGCCGCCTGCGTGGTCGGCCTCATGCATGCGCTCGCCGCGCGCAAGGCCAGGGTCAACGCCGTCGGCGCCGTCGGCCTGGTCGAGAACATGCCCGACGGCAAGGCGCAGCGGCCCGGCGACATCGTCAAGACCATGTCGGGCCAAACCATCGAGGTCATCAATACCGACGCCGAGGGCCGTCTGGTGCTCGCCGACGTGCTGCACTACGTCAACAAGCGCTTCAAACCGCGCTTCATGATCAATCTGGCGACGCTCACCGGCGCCATCATCGTCGCGCTCGGCCAGGAATATGCCGGCATGTTCGCCAACGACGACAAATTGGTCGAGCGTTTGAACAAGGCCGGCGAGGCGACCGGCGAGCGGGTCTGGCGCATGCCGCTCGGACCCGAATACGACAAGATGATCGATTCGAAATTCGCCGACATGAAGAATACCGGCGGGCGCTGGGGCGGCGCCATCACGGCGGCGCAATTGCTGCAGCGGTTCGTCGACAAGACGCCGTGGGCGCATCTCGACATCGCCGGCACCGCGATGGGCTCGCCGCAGAGCGATATCAACAAGAGCTGGGCCTCGGGCTGGGGCGTGCGGTTGCTCGACCGCCTGGTCGAGGATTACTACGAGCGCTAAAGCTGCGGGCCGGCGCGATGACCGAAGTCCTGTTCTATCATCTCAAAGGCCAGACGTTGGAGCAGGTGCTGCCGGCGCTTTTGCAAAAATCCCTGGAGCGCGGCTGGCGCGTGGTGGTGCAGGGCTCTTCGGACGAGCGCATCGACGGGCTCGATGCGCTGTTGTGGACCTGGCGCGACGACGCCTTTCTGCCGCACGGCACGTGGCGCGAGGCGGAAGCCGCCGAGCATCCGATCCTGCTGACCGTCAACGACGACAATCCGAACGGCGCCGGCGTGCGCTTCCTGGTCGAAGGCGCCGGCATGCCCGCAAATGCCGCCGCTTATCAGCGCCTGGTTCTGCTGTTCGACGGCGAAGATCCGGAGGCCGTCGAGACCGCGCGCGGGCGCTGGAGCGAGGCTAAATCCGCGGGCTTCGACGTCACCTATTGGCAGGCCGACGACCAGGGCCGCTGGCAGCGCCAGGCCTAGCTCTATCGGCCTCATGACGTGGCGCAGGATTTCGGCTTATCGCATTGAATAAATGCGCTTTTCCGGTCTTAATCATAATGCTTAAGAGGTCCTCGCAAACTGCATTGCTGAGCACGATATTCTTTGCTCGGTCGATATTTCGGATGCTATAGTTGTTCCATGAATAAACGTTCAGTCAAAAAAGCTCGGCCGGCAAAGGCGAGCAGGCGTACAGCAGTGCGTAAGTCCTCCCCGGTTCGGAAGGCTTCGGCGCGGCAGCCGGTGCGCAAGCCGGCGGCTTCCAGCATCGTCAACAATGCAACGGTGACCGTCTCCGACGTGGTGGCGCGGGCGCAGTCGGCGTTGCGGACCCATAAATATCGCGTCGGCCAGACCGTGTTCTACACGTCGAGCCCGATCAGTCGCCCGGGCGCGAGCGGAAGCTACCAGGTCGTCCGGCTGCTGCCGTCCGACGGCGAAGACTATCAATATCGCATCAAGAATCCCGGCGAGGCGTTCGAGCGCGTCGCCAAGGAAAGTCAGCTCGAAGTCGAGCACTGATCGCGGTAGCGAAATCCATTCGAACGTCGGTTCCGGCGCGGCGGGACGATTGCGCCTTGGTGATGCCGTGGTTTCGCCTTAAGCGGGACCCGTCCGGGGCTGGAGTCTCCGGCGTCGCGGCGTCATACTTTGCGTCGTGTCCGTAGGGTGGGTTGATGGTCGGCGTTGATCCCGAGATGGGAAGCGCGGTGCTGCGCCTGTGGGTCGCGGCCGGATCGGCGGCGGTGCTCGTCGCCATCTGTGCGGTGGCGTGCCATGGGCTGCGGAGCAATGCGGCGCGCGCCGGTGTCGTTGCGCTCGGCGTGATCGTGGGCGCCGCGCTGACATGGGCGCTGCTCACCAATCCGGTCGCACAAGATCATGGCGCCGACCGCCGGGCGCTGGAAATGCGCGCCCAGGAGCTCACCACGCGGGCGATGGCGCCGGGCTCGGCGCTGGCATGTCTCGACGCGGTCGCCGGCGAAAACGTCGACGCCGCTTGCGAGAAGGCGCTGTTCGCTTCACCGGCGAGTGTCGCCGCCGCGACGTCTTACGCCGCGGCGCGGCTTGAGCTCCTTTCCGACATGGCCGCCTATGTCAAACACGGCGGCCGCGATATCGACGGCGCGTTGCTGCCGCTGCGGCATTCGCTCGAGACCGACGCCTACGGTTTTGTGGCGCACGCGCTTGCGGTGCGCGACGGCTGCACCAGCCGCAATTGCAAGGCCCTCGATGTGCTCAACGATGCCGGCCGCGTGCGCGCCAATTTGAGCGGACAAACGCTGGACCGCTATCTCGATCGCTATCTGGCCGCCTGGGCGCAGCAAGCCGATAGTCCGGGGCCGGTCGCCGACGCCGCGACGCAGACGCCGGCGTCGCAGCCGGGCGCGCCAGGCCAGCGCAAAGTCGTGGTCAACATCGACTTTCCCAGCTCGGCATCGATCCCGCCGGTGAGCATCATGAATCCCGAGCCCGGCACCAAACCAACGCCTGCGCCGGCGTCTGCGGCCGCTGCAAGTCCGGCAGCGGCTGCCGCAACCGCATCGGCGCAGCCGTCAAAAAAATCGCGCAAACAGGCCGCCAGTCCGCCGGCGCCCGTAGCGAGCGCGCCGCCGGCGCCGGCGGCGCCGGCAGAGCAGCCCGATCCGGTGTGGACACCGGCGCCTCCGGCGCCGCCCGCACAAGCGGCGGCGTCCGCACCGACAGCAAACTTTACCTCTGGCGCCACGGGGCCGGTGCAACTCAATCCCTTCGGGTCGCCGCAGTAAGTTCGGCGCGCGACCGCTGACGCGGCGGCCCGCGGCCGCTGACGCAGCGGCACGTTGCCGCTGACGTAGCGGCCCGCGGCCGCTAAAGTCCAGCCGCCATGTTCCGCTCTGTTTTGATCGCCAACCGCGGCGAGATCGCCTGCCGCATCGCGCGCACCGCCAAGCGGCTTGGCCTGCGCACCATCGCGGTCTATTCGGCCGCCGACGCGCATGCGCTGCACGTGCGGCTCTGCGACGAGGCGCATGGCATCGGGCCGGCGCCGGCGCGCGACAGCTATCTGGCGATCGAACGGATCGTCGAAGTCGCGAAGCAGGCGGCCGCCGAATGCGTGCATCCGGGCTACGGCTTTCTCTCCGAGAACGCCGATTTCGTCGACGCCTGCAATCAGGCCGGCATCGCTTTTGTCGGGCCGCCGGCCGCCGCCATGCGCGCCATGGGGGTCAAAGACCGCGCCAAGAGCTTGATGGAGAAGGCCGGCGTGCCTGTGGTGCCGGGCTATCACGGCGAACGCCAGGACGGAAAATTCCTCAAGGAGAAGGCCTACGAAATCGGCTATCCGGTGCTGATCAAGCCGGCAGCCGGCGGCGGCGGTCGCGGGCTGCGCCGCGTCGACAAGCACGCCGAATTCGAAGCCGCGCTCGAAGGCGCCATTCGCGAGGCGGAATCGGCGTTCGGCTCGAGCCGGGTCTTGATCGAAAAATACGTCGCCGCGCCGCGCCACATCGAAATCCAGGTATTCGCCGACCGCCATGGCCATGTCATTCACCTCGGCGAGCGCGACTGCTCGCTGCAGCGGCGCCACCAGAAGGTGATCGAGGAAGCGCCGGCGCCCGGCATGACGCCGGAACTGCGCGCGCAGATGGGCGCGGCCGCCGTCGAGGCGGCGCGCGCGGTCGGCTATGTCGGCGCCGGCACGGTCGAGTTCATCGCCGACGGCACCAAGGGGCTGCGCGCCGACGGGTTCTGGTTCATCGAGATGAATACGCGGCTGCAGGTCGAGCATCCGGTGACCGAGGCGGTTACCGGGCTCGATCTGGTCGAGTGGCAATTCCGCGTCGCTTCGGGCGAGAAGCTGCCGCTCGAACAGTCGCAAGTCCGCATCACCGGCCACGCCATCGAGGCGCGGGTCTACGCCGAGGATCCCGAAAGCGGCTTCTTGCCGTCGACCGGCCGGATCGTGGCCATGGAACTGCCGTCCGACATTCGCGTGGACGCTGGCGTCGAGGCGGGTGACGAGGTCACGCCGTATTACGATGCGATGATCGCCAAGCTGATCGCGCAGGCGCCGACGCGCGAAGCGGCGCTGGATCGGCTCGCGGCGGCGCTCGCTCGCACGGTGATCGCCGGGCCGCGGAGCAATGTGGCCTTTCTCGGCGCTCTGATCCGGGCGAGCGAGTTCCGGCAGGGCAAGGTCGACACCGCGTTCATCGACCGCAACCTCGCGGCGCTTGGCGCAGTACCGCGCCAAGCCGACTTCGCAGCCGCCGCGCTCGGGGTCGAACTTTTGCTCGAAGGTAAAGCCGGAGGCGAATTTCCGGATGGCGATGCGTCGGCGGATGAGGCAGCGGAGGCGAATTCGCCGTGGGCGGCAAGCGACGGCTTCCAGCTCGGCGGCGCGCGCCTGCATGCCGTGCCGGTCACGATCGACGGCGAGAGCGCGGTCGCGACCGTGAGCTATGGCGCAGGCGGCATGCGCGTTGCGATCGAGGCAGCCGCGCCCGCAACCGATGCGCGGGTGTTCGAGGCCGGCGGCGAGGCTTATGTCTTGCACCACGGCCGCCAGACTCGCGTGCGCATAAAGGATTTTGCCACGGCGACCGCGGCGGCCGGCGCCGGCGATGGCGTCATCAAGGCGCCGATGCATGGCAGGGTTCTGGAGATCGATGTCGCGGTCGGCGATCGCGTGGCCGCCGGCCAACGTCTTGCCGTGATTGAGGCGATGAAGATGGAGCACACGCTGCGCGCGCCGTTTGCCGGCATCGTCCTGCAGGCTCCGGTCGGCGCCGGTCAGCAAGTTGTGGAAGGCGCCGAGATCATGGTGATCGAACCCTCCGAGCAGCGATAAACTGGGTCAATGGCTCTCAATCTCATCAAGCTGTGCGTCGGCGCCGATTCAGTCCGCGACCTCGAGGACTGGATCAAGCAAAAGCTCAAGGACAAGCGCAAACGCGGCGAAAAGCCCGAGCACATCCACCGCACCCGCATGGTGCCCAAGCGCGCCGACGAGCTCACCGATGGCGGCTCGCTCTTTTGGGTGATCCGCGGCGAGATCATGTGCCGGCAGCGCATCCGCGCCATCCGGCCGTTTCGCGACAAGGACGGCATCGGCCGCTGCGGCGTCGTGCTCGATCCCAAAGTGGTGCTGGTGGCGCCGCGCCCGTTCCGCGCGTTCCAGGGCTGGCGCTACCTCGCCGCGAAGGACGCCCCGCGCGATCTCGACAAGGCGGCGCCGGGCGCCGCCGCCATGCCGGAGAAGCTGCGCCGGGAGCTGCGCGAGCTCGGCCTGATGTAAGCGAAGTGGGCGCGGTCCCGCACCGCTTGCCGCATAGCGCCGCCGAGAGCGATCACGTAAAGTCCGCGGCCGGCCAAGGCGTGCGGAGCAGGACATGATCATCGGCAGCGAAAAAGACGTCACCCCGGCAGTCTTGAGCGAGCTCGAGCGGGCGAAAAATCCGCGCTTTCGCGAGGTCATGTCGGCCTTCGTCCGCCACCTGCATGATTTCGCCCGCGAGGTGAAGCTGACCGAGGCGGAATTCCAGGCCGCCATCGGCTACATCGTCGCGCTCGGCAAGCACACCAACGAAACGCATAACGAGGCCGTGCTGATGTCCGGCTCGCTCGGCTTTTCGTCTCTGATCTGCCTCCTTAACAACGGCAGTCGCGGCCAGACCGAAACCGACGCCAATCTGCTCGGGCCGTTCTGGCGGATGAATTCGCCGAAAACCAAAAACGGCGATTCCATCGTGCGCTCGCCGACGCCGGGGCCGGTGCTTTTCGTCGATGCCACCTTCCTTGATGTCGACGGCAAGCCGATCCCCGGCGCCGCAGTCGATATCTGGCAATCGTCGCCCGAGGGCTTTTACGAAAACCAGGACCCGATCCAGGCCGACATGAATTTGCGCGGCCAGTTCACCACCGACGCGGCCGGCCACATCAGCTTCCGCAGCGTCAAGCCGGCCGGCTATCCGATCCCGGTCGATGGCCCGGTCGGCGAATTGCTGCGCGCCCAGGGCCGCCACAATATGCGGCCGGCGCATCTTCACTTTCTGGTTTACAAACCAGGCTTCAAGACGCTGATCTCGCAGCTCTACGATCCCGAGGACAAGCACATCGAAACCGACGTGCAGTTCGGCGTCACCCGCCATCTCATCGGCAATTATGTCCGCCACGACGAGCCGCGCGCCGGCACGCCCGACGTCAAGCCGCCGTGGTATTCGCTCGAACACAGCTTCGTCATGGAAAACGGCGAGGCGCGCCTGCCGCGGCCGCCGATCACCGGCAAAGCGCAGGGCGAGCGGCCGCAAATTCCGCATCTCGAACCGGCGTGAAAAACTACTCCCTCCCCCTTGTGCGGGAGGGCGGGGAGGGGGGTCGGGAGGTTCTGTGCTGTCGTCGACGTTAGCGCAGAACCTCTCCACCCCCACCCCTTTCCCTCCCCACAAGGGGGAGGGGAAATTGAAAAGGGAGAGAACGCCATGTTGCGTCGAACAGTGCTCAAAGGCGTCGCCGCCACCGCGGCGAGCGGCCTGATCGCCCGTCCCGCGCTTGCCGCCGACACCGTCCTCAAGATGGGCATCAGCATGCCCATGACCGGGGCCGGCTTCGCCGCCGTCGGCCGGCAGATCAAGGCCGCGATCGCGCTTTATATGCAGCAGCACGGCGACACGGTGGCCGGGCGCAAGATCGAATTGACGGTGCGCGACGATGCCGGCGCTGCCGACAATGCGCGCCGCATCGTCCAGGAGATGATCGTCAACGATAAGGTCGACATCGTCGGCATCGGCATCACGCCGACCTCGCTGGCCATTGCCCCGCTCGTGACCGAGGCCAAGAAGATGACCTTGTGCTTGAGTTCGGGCGCCTCGATCACGACCACGAAATCTCCGTACTTCGTGCGCGCCGGCTTCATCTTGAGCCCGCAGTCCTGGATCCTGGGCGAATGGGCGTTCAAGAACGGCAGCAAGAAGGTCGTCACCCTGGTCAATGACTGGGCGCCCGGCGTCGAGGCCGAGACCGCGTTCAAGACCCGCTTCACCCAGGTCGGCGGCGAAATCGTCGAGTCGATCCGGCTGCCGCTGGCCAATCCCGACTTCGCGCCGTTCCTGCAGCGCATCGCCGACATCAAGCCGGACACGGCGTTCATCTATTTTCCGGGCACCCAGGCGCCGATCTTCGCCAAGCAATTCGCCGAGCGCGGGCTTGCCACTTCCGGCATAAAAATCATCGGGCCGGGCGACCTCACCGACGACGACAACCTCAACGCCATGGGCGATCAGATGCTCGGCATGATTACGGCCGGGCCCTATTCCGCCTCGCACAATTCCGCGCTCAACAAGACCTACGAACCGGCGATCGAGAAGGCCAACAATTTCCGGCCCAACTTCGTTTCGCTCGGCGGTTATGACGGCATGCACCTGATCTACGAGGCGCTGAAGAAGACCGGCGGCAATGCCGAGGGCGACGCCTTGTTGGCGGCGATGAAGGGCATGGCCTGGGAGAGCCCGCGCGGCCCGATCTCGATCGACGCCGACACCCGCGACGTCGTCGGCAATATCTACATCCGCAAGGTGGAAAAGATCGACGGCCAGCTTTGGAACACCGAGATCGAGACGTTTCCGGCGGTGAAAGACCCGATGAAGGTCGCGGCGAAGTAAGGCAATCTACACCGCGACATTGTCGATAAGCCGCGTCGTGCCGATCCGTGCGGCGACAAGGAGGCGGATCGGCCCGGCTTTCGGCGCGGCGATCGGCGCCAGCGTCCGGGCGTCGCGCGCTTCGAGATAGTCGAGCGTAAAGCCGGCAGCGGCGATCGCCGCGCGACCCTGATCGAGAACAGCTTCGATCGGCTTGCCGGCGGCGATGCCGGCCGCGCATTCCTTGAGCACGCGATAAAGCGTCGGGGCTTTCGCCCGTTCCTCCGGCGCCAGGTAGCGATTGCGCGACGACAGCGCGAGCCCATCGGCTTCGCGCACGATCGGCACGCCGACGATGCGGGCTTTGAGATCGAGATCGCAGGCGAGCTGCGTCACGACCTTGAGTTGCTGAAAATCCTTCTCGCCGAACATCGCGATGTCCGGCTCGCATTGGATCAAGAGCTTGGCGACGACTGTTGCCACGCCGGCGAAGAAGTGCGGTCGGAAGGCATCTTCCAGGCCGGCACCCGCCGGGCCTTCCGGCACGATGCGCGTGGCAAAGCCCGCCGGATACATGGTCGCGACCGAGGGCGCCCAGACCAGATCGGTTTTGAGCGCGGCAAGGGCGGCGAGATCGGCATCGAACGTCTGCGGGTAGGTTTTTAAGTCTTCGTGCGGCGCGAACTGGGTCGGATTAACGAAGATCGACACGATGACACGATCGGCGCGGTGCTGCGCCGCCCGCACCAGCGCCAGGTGCCCGGCATGCAGCGCGCCCATGGTCGGCACCAGCGCAATTTTACCGCGCCGCGCGCGGAAATCCGCAATGGCGCGCTCGAGCGCCGGCAAGGCGCGGATGACGCGCGGACGACGTTGCGAACGAGAGCGTGCTTTAGCCATCACGCCGCCGCCGGCGTTGCCGCGCGAACACAGTGCACATGTTCATGCAAGGGCCGTGTGGTTAATGATTAACTTGTCGAACGCAATGCTGTATCTTGACCACAAGCGTTGCAAGCCTGAGTAAAGGGCGCCACGCTGGGGTCGCGTTTCCATGTTGATGCAGGCTGACGTCGGAAAGCCGCTTTCGGCGCACGTCATCGTCCTTGGCAACGAAAAGGGTGGCTCGGGCAAATCGACCACGGCGATGCATGTCGCCGTCGCGCTGTTGCAGGCCGGCCAGCGCGTCGCCACCATCGACCTCGATTCCCGCCAGAAAAGTTTCACCCATTACGTCGGGAACCGCCGCGACTGGGCCGAACGTGCCGGCATCAAGCTCGAGCTTCCCGTCCATTATTGCGTTGCCCGGGGCTTTGGGCTGCGGCTCGACGAAATCGAGCAGCAGGAATTCTCAGCTTTCGCCGAAGCGGTGAGCACGGTCGAGAACAGCCACGACTTCGTCGTCATCGATACGCCGGGCAACGATTCCTATCTGATGCGGCTTGCCCATTCGATGGCCGATACGCTGATCACCCCGCTCAACGACAGTTTCCTCGATTTCGACGTGCTCGGCGCGGTCGATCCGACCACGTTCGAAGTGACCGGGGTCAGCCACTATGCCGAAATGGTTCGCGAGGCGCGCCGCCAGCGCCGCCTGGTCGACGGCGGGTTGACCGACTGGGTCGTCGTCCGCAACCGCCTCTCGACGCTCGGATCGCGCAACAAGCGGCTGGTCGGCGAGGGCGTTAGCCAACTCGCCCGGCAACTCGGCTTTCGCGCCACCGACGGATTTGCCGAACGGGTGGTCTATCGCGAGTTCTTTCCGCGCGGCCTCACCGCGCTCGACGACATCAACGAGGACACCCTCGGCCTGCGGCCCACCGTCTCCCACGTGACGGCGCGCGACGAGGTCAAAGCCCTGATCGACGCGCTCAAGCTGCCGATCGACGAGCGCGGCAGGCGGCGCGTTGCGGCCCGTGCCGAATGGCTCGCCGCCTCCGGTAAGCCGCTGGAAACCCACGACTTGCTCTCCGACTAAGGCGCTTGGCGCCCGCCATTGCGCGGAATGCCGGTCGGCGCCACTTTATGGCGTGGCGAATAGCCGCCAAGGTCCCGCGATGAGCAAAGACGGCTCCGAACATACGCCAGCGCCGGCTGCGACCTCTCGCGCCGAGATCGATGCATTCTTGAGCCGCGTCGACGCGCTCGGCCCCGCGGCCGTGGCCGGCAAGCGCGGCCGCCTCATCTTCGCGCTCGACGCCACCATGAGCCGGCAGCCGACCTGGGATACCGCCTGCCGGCTGCAGGCCGACATGTTCCGCGAAGCCGCCGCCGTCGGCGGCCTCGATATCCAGCTCGTTTATTATCGTGGCCTCGCCGAATGCCGCGCCTCGCCCTGGGTCGCCGAGCCGGCGCGGCTTGGCGCGCTGATGTCGCGGATCGACTGCCGCGGCGGCCATACCCAGATCGGCAAGGTGCTGGCCCACGCCCGCGCCGAGAACGACCGTGCGAAAGTCGGCACCTTGGTGTTCGTCGGCGACGCCATGGAGGAAGCGCTCGATGATCTGTGCGCCGGCGCCGGCGAGCTTGGCCTGCGCAACATCCCCGCCTTCATGTTCCAGGAAGGCTACGATCCGGTGTGCGAGCAGGCTTTCCGCGAGGTTGCGCGTCTGACGCGCGGCGCCTATTGCCGGTTTGCCCCCGGCGCCGCCCATGAGCTCAGTGAGTTGTTGCGGGCGGCCGCGGCCTATGCGGCCGGCGGGATGAAGGCGCTGACCGATCTGAAAGCGCGGCACAGCGCCGGCGCCGTGCGGCTGTTGGAGCAGCTCAGATAGCCATGGCCTTGGTTCTCGGCGTCGCCGTTCTCATCCTCTTGTTGTGGGCGGCGAACGCCTTTTCCAAGGCCGACCCGAAGCAGGCTGCGCGCCTGATACGCTACTTGGGTGGCTGCGGCGCGCTGATCTTTGCCGGATTTCTCCTCATTCGCGGCGAGATCGGCGTCGCCATTCCGGTCGGCCTCTTCGGCCTCGGTCTGCTCGGCTGGGTGTCGTTGTGGCCGGCGAGTTTTGCCGGACGCACGCAGAAGAGCACCGGTCAGGTGTCGCGGGTCCGCACCGCATGCCTCGAAATGGAGCTCGATCACGATTCCGGCGCGATGCGCGGCCGCATTCTCGTCGGACCGCACGAGGGCAAAAGCCTCGACGCGCTCGACCCACCGACTCTGATCGGCTTGCTCGGCGAGATCGACGACGACAGCCGCGATCTACTTGCAGCGTATCTTGACCGCAGGGAGCCCGGCTGGCGTGAGCACGCGCAAGGTGATGCGGCAGCGGGCAGCGGCAGGAGATCGGCGCCCAGCGGCAAAATGACTGAAGAGGAGGCTTATCAGATCCTTGGCGTTCAGCCCGGAGCGGCCGCCGCCGACATCAGTCGTGCGCACCGTTCCCTGATGAAGAAACTGCATCCCGACCAAGGGGGGTCGACGTACCTTGCGGCCCGCGTCAATGAGGCCAAGGACGTTCTGCTTCGTCGCCATCGCTGAGGTTTTCCCCAAAGGATCCTCTCGCGTGGCTTCCGCACTCCGAACAACGCTACTCACTGTACGCAACCTCGTTTGCCGAGGCTTTTGATTCTTGGGTCGCTATTCTTGGGTCGCTATTCTTGGGTCGCTATTCTTGGGTCGCTATTCTTGGGTCGCTATTTTGGGTCGCCTTTTTTGGGTCGCTTAGTTCTTGACCGTTATGCAATCGAAATCGTAGCGTTTGAGTTGCTTGCAGGCGGCATCGGCGGTCGCCTTGTCGAAGCCGGCAAAGCGGGCGCGATAGAGCGTCGTGTCGCCCTTGAGCACGCGCTCGGTGAACGGATCGGCGGCGGCGAGCTTGTCGCGCACCTTGCTCCGTGCCGCGCTCAAATGCTGCTTGGCCTCGTCTTCGGCGGGATAGGCGCCGATCTGGATCAGCCAGCCGCTGCGGGCGCGGATCTGCGGTTCGGATTTTGCCGGTTCGGCTCTGCTGCGCTCGGGACCGGCCGGCGCGGCAGTCGCGACTTCGATCTTGGCGACTTCAGTCTTTGCAACTTCAGTCTTGGCAACTTCCGGCTTGGCGACTTCAGGCTTGGCGACCTCAGTCTTGCTGGCCTCCGGCTTGATGGGGTCGGACTTGACCGCGGCGATCGTGACCGGTGCTGCGGTGTCGGCCGAGGCAACGACGGTGCGCGGTGGCTCCGGCTGCGGCGCAGGCGCTGCCACCAGCGCCGGCATCGGCGCCAGCGGGGCCGGTTGCACCGGTGCGATCCGGTAGGAAACGGTTTTGACCAGGAGCGGCTGGATCGGATCGTTGGAACCGACGGCGGCCCGCGGCGCCACCGTTGCGGTCGGCGCCGGGTCGGCCCGTGACACCGTCGACGCCTTGTTGAAGGCGACCGGCTGCGGCTCCTCACGAGGCGCCGCCTGCTCGGCGATGGCCGGCGCGGTGCGCTGGACCGAAGCTTCCTTGATGTGCGCGCCGATCAGTTCGCGCATATGGGCGTCGCGCTGGAACGCCGAGCGGCCGCCGAGCACGACGGCGACCACATAGCGGCCGTCGCGGTGCATCGAGGTGACCAGATTGAAGCCCGAAGCGCGGGTGAAGCCGGTCTTGATGCCGTCGACCCCTTGCACCTGGCTGAGCAGATGGTCGTGATTGCGGATCGCCACGCCGTGATAGACGAAGGCCGGAATGGAGAAATATTTGTAATAGCGCGGAAAGCGGTCCTGGATGGCGCGGCCGAGCAGCGCCTGGTCGCGCGCGGTGGTGATCTGGTCGTCGGCGGGCAGGCCGGAGGCGTTGACGTAAGTGGTGCGGCTCATGCCCAGCGCATGGGCCTTTTGCGTCATCAGCCTGGCGAACGCGTCCTCGCTGCCGCCGAGGCTTTCGGCGATGACCACCGCGGCGTCGTTGGCCGAGCGCGTGACCACGCCCTTGATCGCATCCTCGACCGCAATGGTCTGGCCCGGCTTGAGCTCGAGCTTGGTCGGATCCTGATCGGCGGCGTGCTCGGAGACCTTCAGCGGCGTGTCGAGCTTGATCTTGCCGGCGTCGAGACGCTCGAACAGCAGATAGAGCGTCATGATCTTGGTCAGCGAGGCCGGATGGCGCAGCGCGTCGGCATTGGACGCCTGCAGCACGGCGCCGGTATTGCCGTCGACCACGATCGACGCCGACGGCGGCGAATAGTCTTCGGCGCGGGCGTGATGGTGGACGCGCGCGGTGTGATGCGCGGCGACGTAGTGCACGCGCAAACGTCGATGGTGCCGCGCATCGGCGGCATCGCTGGTAATGGTGAGAACCGCTCCGACGGCGGCAAGACCTACAACGCAGTAACGAAGCCCGTTGCGGGCTTCCATAGGCATCATTGCCATTACGCACCCCGTCCCTGACGCGCGTTGGGCCCCTGGCGAGGCCCAGCCCCTGTTGGCTCCTCTAAGGACGATGCTTCCCCCGCGGTGTGGCAGCTCGATCCGGCCACCTGTCCACTTAAGAGGCACTGTCCCCGACTAAGGACCGGTCGTTACACAAACGACACGGTCAAGCACGCTAGGCGAACGCTGTTGCGAAAGCGTTAAGTCCCCGATGCGCCGCCCCAAGTGCCTACACCCGCGATGAAAAGACACTTTTTTGTGCTTTGCACATAAACCCGTTGCATTTTTTGTGCAGTGCACTATAGTGAATCATGGCCGCCCGAAAAGGCCTTTTCAAGGCAGAGGGCAGAAGATTCTAGCCATAGCCACATAGCGCGCGCGTCGCCGGAAGGACCGTCATGAACCCCGATGAAATCAACAAGCTCGGCAAAGACAGCATGGAATTGGCCATGACCTCGTTCGGAGCATGGTCGAAGAGCGCCCAGGCCATTGCGGCCGAGGTCGCGGACTATTCGAAAAAGTCGGTCGAGGGCTCTGCCGCCCACTGGGAGAAGCTCGCCGGCGCGAAAAGCCTGGAAAAGGCCATGGAAGTGCAGAGCGAATACCTGAAGTCTTCGTACGAGGGTTTTGTCGCCGAGGCGACCAAGCTGGGTGAGCTTTACCTCGATTTCGCCAAGGAAGCCTACAAGCCGTTCGAAAGCGCCTACGCCAAAGTTTCGGCGATGAAGTAAGGCCGGCGTCCGGTCTTTTCAGGCTTTGGTTGAAAGGGCTGCGATCGCGGCGGCGATCTTGGCCAAGCTTTCCTCTATTTTTCCGACCCGAAAGGCGATGTGCTCGAGCGCGTAAGCCGCTCGCTTGTCGGCCGACGGCATGTTCGACGCGTCATAATCCGGAATGAATTCCTGCTCGAGCTCGCGCAGGAGCTTCGCCCGGCGTGCCGGATCGATCATGGCCGCCCCCCTTCATCGCATACGCGATCAATAACCGAGTCGGCGATTGGCACCAATCCTGGCGTGTGGCCTGATCGGTATCCACCTCATCGAACTGGAACGCAGGCGGCTCCGACTCTATTATAGAGTCCGGGTGCGGGGCTTAAGAGGGCAGCATGCCTTCCGGAAAGCTATGCCTCGCACCACTTATGAGTTCGGAAGACAGACCAAGCAATGCCGCCGCTCGACCCCAATTCCATACCGTTGTCGCCGCGCCTGGCGGACGACGACCGCAAACGCAAAGGCGAACAAGGCGGTCCAGGCACCGCGGTCATCACCAAGACCAAGCCGCAGACCAAACGGCCGAACCTTTACCGCGTGCTCTTGCTCAACGACGACTACACGCCGATGGAATTCGTGGTCCACGTGCTCGAGCGCTTCTTCAACAAGGACCACGAGGCGGCGCACCGGATCATGATGCATGTGCACCAGCACGGCATCGGCGAATGTGGCGTTTTTACCTACGAGGTCGCCGAAACCAAAGTGACGCAGGTTATGGACTTTGCCCGCAAACATCAGCATCCTTTGCAGTGCATCATGGAGAAGAAGTGATTCCGGGGGGAAGCGGTCAATACAAGTGAAGAGACACTGAAATGCCCACGTTTTCGCGCAGCCTCGAACAGTCGCTCCATCGCGCCCTGGCGCTCGCCAACGAGCGGCATCACGAATACGCGACGCTGGAGCACCTGCTCTTGGCGCTGATCGAAGATCAGGATGCCGCCGCCGTGATGCGGGCCTGCAACGTCGATCTGGAGAAGCTGCGCCGCAGCCTCGTCGCCTATCTCGAATCCGAGCTCGACAACCTGGTCACCGACGGCGCCGAGGATTCCAAGCCCACCGCCGGCTTCCAGCGCGTCATCCAGCGCGCCGTCATCCACGTGCAGTCGTCCGGCCGCGAGGAAGTGACCGGCGCCAACGTGCTGGTCGCGATCTTCGCCGAGCGCGAGAGCCATGCCGCCTATTTCCTGCAAGAGCAGGACATGACCCGCTACGACGCGGTCAATTATATCAGCCACGGCATCGCCAAGCGGCCGGGCATGTCGGAAGCGCGCCCGGTGCGCGGCGCCGACGAGGAGAACGACGCCAAATCCGGCGACGAGCAGAAGAAGAAGGGCGACGCGCTCGACGCCTATTGCGTCAACCTCAACAAGAAGGCCCGCGACGGCAAGATCGATCCGCTGATCGGCCGCGAATCCGAGATCAGCCGCACCATCCAGGTGCTGTGCCGGCGGCAGAAGAACAACCCGCTGTTCGTCGGCGAGGCCGGCGTCGGCAAGACCGCGATCGCCGAAGGCTTGGCGCGGCGCATCGTCCACGGCGAGGTGCCGGACGTGCTGCGCAACGCCACCGTGTTCGCGCTCGACATGGGCACGCTCTTGGCCGGCACGCGCTACCGCGGCGACTTCGAGGAGCGGCTCAAGCAGGTCATCAAGGAGCTGGAAGCCTATCCCGGCGCCATCCTGTTCATCGACGAGATCCACACCGTGATCGGCGCCGGCGCCACGTCCGGCGGCGCCATGGACGCGTCGAACCTGCTCAAGCCGGCCTTGGCGTCGGGCACGGTGCGCTGCATCGGCTCGACCACCTACAAGGAATACCGGCAGTATTTCGAGAAGGACCGGGCGCTGGTGCGCCGGTTCCAGAAGATCGACGTCAACGAGCCGACGGTCCCCGACGCCATCGAAATCCTCAAAGGCCTAAAGCCCTATTTCGAGGATTATCACAAGCTCCGCTACACCAACGAAGCCATCAAGGCGGCGGTGGAATTGTCGTCGCGCTACATCCACGACCGCAAGCTGCCCGACAAGGCGATCGACGTGATCGACGAATCCGGCGCGGCGCAGATGCTGCTGCCGGAAAGCCGGCGCAAGCGCACCATCGGCATCAAGGAGATCGAGACCACCATCGCCACCATGGCGCGGATTCCGCCGAAGGCGGTGTCGAAGGACGACGCCGAGGTGCTGCAGCATTTGCAGGACACGCTCAAGCGCGTGGTCTACGGCCAGGACAAGGCGATCGAGGCGCTGTCGGCGTCGATCAAGCTCGCCCGCGCCGGCTTGCGCGAGCCGGAAAAGCCGATCGGCTGCTACCTGTTCTCCGGGCCGACCGGCGTCGGCAAGACCGAAGTGGCGCGCCAGCTCGCCGCCACGCTCGGCGTCGAGATCATCCGCTTCGACATGTCGGAATATATGGAGCGCCACACCGTGTCGCGGCTCATCGGCGCGCCGCCCGGCTATGTCGGCTTCGACCAGGGCGGCCTGCTCACCGACGGCGTCGACCAGCATCCGCATTGCGTGCTCTTGCTCGACGAGATCGAGAAGGCGCATCCGGATCTGTTCAACGTGCTGCTCCAAATCATGGATCACGGCAAGCTGACCGATCATAACGGCAAGCAGGTCGATTTCCGCAACGTCATCCTGATCATGACCACCAATGCCGGCGCCGCCGACATGGCGCGCGCCGCGTTCGGCTTTACGCGGACCAAGCGCGAAGGCGACGACATGGAGGCGATCAACCGGATGTTCGCGCCGGAATTCCGCAACCGGCTCGACGCCATCATCACCTTCGCGCATCTGTCGCAGGAAGTGATCGCCATGGTGGTCGAGAAATTCGTGCTGCAGCTCGAGGCGCAGCTCGCCGACCGCGACGTCACCATCGAGCTGAGCGCCGAAGCCGCCAGATGGTTGATCGCCAACGGCTACGACGAGCTGATGGGCGCCCGGCCGATGGCGCGGGTGATCCAGGAGCACATCAAGAAGCCGCTGGCCGACGAGGTGCTGTTCGGCCGCTTGAAGTCGGGCGGCCATGTCCGCGTCGTCGTCGTCACCGACGAGGGCGGCAAGACCCAACTCGGCTTCGAATATCCGGACGGCCCGGTGACGCCGCGGGCCGAGAAACTGCCCGAGCCGCGCCGCGCCAAGGCGAAGCGGCGCTCCTCGCCACGAAGGAAGCCGCCGCCGGGCCCCGGCGGCGACGAGCCGCCGCGCCGCGGGCCGACGCCGCGGGTGCCGCTGGTGAAAGTCTAAAGATTGCTGCGGCGCCCGGTCATAGCACCGGGCGCTGGCGCAATTGGCGGGCGAACCAGATCGCCAGCACCGGTATCGTGAGCGCCGCGCCGACGAACAGTGGCGCCGCGCCCGAGCGGTCGATCACCAGCGCGCCGGTGCCGACGCCTACGGTCTGTCCGACAAAGATCGCAGAAGAAAAGATCGCGACGGCGGTGCCGCGCGCTTGCGGCGTCATCTGCGTGGCGTTGGTCTGCAAGGTGTTGTGCAGCATGTAGAAGCCGAGCCCGATGGCCATCGTCGCGATCGGCGCCAGCCACCACGCCGGTCCAAAGGCGAGCTCGATATATGCCGCCGCGATCAAAAACCCGCCGCTGATGGCGAGGCGGACTTGGCCGAGCCGGTAGACAAAAATCTTGACCAAGGCGGCGTAGATCAATCCGCCGATGCCGAAGCAGGCCACCGTCAGGCCGACCAGCGTGAAGCTTAGGCCGAAGCGCAAGCGCAGGTCGGCGCCGATATAGGCGAACGCGCCCCACACGATCGCGCCCTCGATGAAGGCGGTGAGGATGACGATGCGCGCGAACGGATTACTCAGCACCACGGCGTAGTCGGCGACGAAGCGCTGCCGCCACCCCAACGTTCCCCCGCTTGCGGGCGAGGGCAGGGAGGGGGAAGGATAGCCGGGCTTGCGCGTGCGCGGATTGGTGATGAGCTCGAACACCAGGCCGGCTGCGGCCAGCGCGAAAACGCCGGCGAGCACGAAGAATACATTGCGCCAGCCCATCAGGTCGCCGAGCACGCCGCCGGCGGCCTGGCCGGAGAGCTGGCCGAGGATTTGGCCGGAGAGATAACGGCCGAGCACCGTCTGGCGGTGCTCATAGGGCGTGACGTCGCCCACATAGGCCATCGAGATCGGGATCACCCAGCCGGCCGCGGCGCCGGTGGCGAGCCGCGCCAGCATCAATTGCGACAGCGAGCCGGCCAGGCCGCAGCACGCCACCAGCACGGCGCCGATGGCGCACATCAGGGCGACGGTGCGGTATTTGCCGAAGCGGTCGCCGACCGGGCCGATGACCAGCTGGATCGAGCCATGGGCGAGGGCATAGGCCGTCACCACCATGGCGGCCGCGCCCACGGTGGTGTGGAAGTCGGCGGCGATTTGCGGCAACAGCGAATCGGTCACCCGCACCTGCGCCTGCGCGGCGAAGCCTGCGACCGCCAGCAGCATGATCGAGCGCGTCGGCGTTCGGTGCGCCGGGGTCGAGGAAACTTGCGCGGCGGCTGTCACGTTTTTTGGCTTGGCTCGGAACAGGGGCTGGCGGGACGTTGGCGTTGACAGTCAACGCCGCGCGGGCTTTCTAGCGCGCGGCCCGGAAAACCGAAATGATCGAGAAGACATATCAGCCCGGCGCGGTCGAAACCCGCATTTACCAGGCCTGGGAGAAGGCCGGCGCCTTCCGCGCCGGCCGGCCCGAGCGCGCCAAGGCAAAACCCTATTGCATCGTCATCCCGCCGCCCAACGTCACCGGCTCGCTGCATATGGGCCACGCGCTCAACAACACGCTGCAAGACATCCTCTGCCGCTTCGAGCGCATGCGCGGGCGTGACGTATTGTGGCAGCCCGGCACCGATCATGCCGGCATCGCCACCCAGGCGGTGGTCGAGCGGCAATTGATGGAGCGCCAGCAATCCAGCCGCGCCATGGGCCGCGAGGCGTTTATCAAGAAGGTCTGGGAATGGAAAGCCGAATCCGGCGGCACCATCATCGGCCAGCTCAAGCGGCTCGGTGCCTCCTGCGACTGGTCGCGCGAGCGCTTCACCATGGACGAGGGCCTGTCGCGCGCGGTGCTGAAAGTTTTCGTCGCGCTCTATCGCGAGGGCCTCATCTACAAGGACAAGCGGCTGGTCAATTGGGACCCAAAACTGAAAACCGCGATCTCCGATCTCGAAGTGCAGCAGGTCGAGACCAAGGGCAACCTCTGGCACATCAAATATCCGATCGAGAATTCCGGCGAATTCATCACCGTGGCGACGACGCGGCCCGAGACCATGCTGGGCGACGTCGCAGTCGCCGTGCATCCGGACAACGAAAGGCTCAAGCATCTGATCGGCAAGACCGCGGTCCTGCCGCTGGTCGGCCGGCGCATTCCGGTCATCGCGGATACCTATGCGGATCCGGAAAAAGGCACCGGCGCGGTCAAGATCACGCCGGCGCACGATTTTAACGATTTCGAGGTCGGCCGGCGCCACGATCTGCCGCTCATCAACGTGCTCGACGTCGAAGGCCATCTCGATCTGCAGGACAACGCGGCGTTTGTCGATAACGTGCCGGCATCGGCTGAGCTCAATGAGACGCTGGCGCTGCACGGGTTCGATCGCTTCGCGGCGCGAAAGAAGATCGTCGAACGCCTGGAGGCCGCAAACCTGATCGACAAGGTCGAGCCGACGACCCACGTGGTGCCGCACGGCGACCGCTCCGGCGCGGTGCTCGAGCCGTTTCTCACCGATCAGTGGTATGTCGACGCCAAGACGCTGGCGCAGCCGGCGATCGCGGCGGTACGCGAGCGCAAGACCGTGTTCGTGCCGCCGCAATGGGAAGCGACCTTCTTCAACTGGATGGACAATATCCAGCCGTGGTGCATTTCGCGGCAAATCTGGTGGGGTCATCAGATTCCGGCGTGGTACGGCCCGGACGGCAAGATCTTCGTCGCCGAGAGCGAGGACGACGCGGTCGCCGATGCGCTGGCGCATTACACCGAGATCGAGGAGATCACGGCGGAGGAGGGGCACGACATCGCCGCCGATCCGGGCCGGCGCGCGCGCTTTGCGAGCGACTATCTGCATCGCGACGAGGACGTGCTCGACACCTGGTTCTCCTCGGCGCTGTGGCCGTTCTCGACCTTGGGCTGGCCGGACGAGACGCCGGAGCTCAAGCGCTTCTATCCGACCTCGACGCTGGTCACCGGCTTCGACATCATCTTCTTCTGGGTCGCGCGCATGATGATGATGGGGCTGCATTTCCAGAAAGAAGCGCCGTTCCACGACGTCTACATCCACGCTTTGGTGCGCGACGCCTCCGGCGCCAAAATGTCGAAGTCGAAAGGCAACGTCATCGATCCGCTGGAAGTGATCGACGAATACGGCGCCGACGCCTTGCGCTTTACGCTGGCGGCGATGGCGGCGCAGGGCCGCGATATCAAGCTGTCGGCGCAACGCGTCGAGGGCTACCGCAATTTCGCGACAAAACTCTGGAACGCGGCGCGCTTTGCCGAGATCAACGGCTGCGCCCACGATCCGGACTTCGATCCGCATCACGCCAAGGAGATGCTCAACCGCTGGATCGCGCACGAGGCCGCGAAAACGGGAAGGGAGGTTACGGCGGCGATCGAGGCTTACAAATTCAACGAGGCGGCGGGCGCGATCTACCGCTTCGTCTGGCACGTTTATTGCGACTGGTATCTGGAACTGATCAAGCCGGTGCTGACCGGCCCCGACGGCGCCGCCAAAACCGAGACACGCGCCGCCGCCGCATGGGCGCTCGACGAGATCCTCAAGCTCTTGCATCCATTCATGCCGTTCATCAGCGAAGAACTGTGGCGCGTCACCGTCGAGCACGGGCCGCAGCGTCATCACATGCTGGCGCTCGATGCCTGGCCGGCCCATGACGGCCTCGACGACGAGGTCGCCGAGGCCGAGATCGGCTGGGTGATCGATCTGATCACTGCGATCCGCTCGGTTCGCGTCGAGATGAATATCCCGGCCGCCACCATGCTGCCGCTGGTGCTGGCGAACGCGTCGCCGCAAACCGCCATCCGGGCGCGGCACTGGTCGGAATTCATCCAGCGCCTCGCGCGCATTGCCGAGATTTCCTTCGCCGATGCGCCGCCGCAAGGCGCGGTGCAGCTCGTGGTGCGCGGCGACGTCGCGGCGCTGCCGCTCAAGGGCGTGATCGATCTCGATGCCGAGCGCGCCCGCCTCGTCAAGGAAATGGCCAAATGCGACGCCGACATCGCCCGCGTCGACGCCAAGCTCAACAATCCTAATTTCGTCTCGCGCGCGCCCGAAGAAGTGGTCGAAGAAGAAAAAGAAAAACGCGAGGAGGCGCTGGCGCGCAAAGCCAAGATCGCCGAGGCGCTGCAGCGGCTCAAGGATTCGACTTAAACTTCCCGGGAAACCGGGAAATAGGTGAAGCGCTGCGCCTGACCGCAGTTGCGCGTCACCGTGCACTCCGGCTACAACTCTGGGAGGCGTTTTGATCCCTTGCAAGGTTTGCCATGGCCGACGAAGCGCAGAACGTCATCGTCCTCAAAGACGCCTATGACCGCTGGGCGGAAAGCAAGGGCGACAGCGCCGATCATTGGACCTCGATCTTCGCCGACAAGATAAAATTCGGCTCGCTGGCCGGCGGCGAATATGGCGCGGCCTATTTGACGACCTATCAAACCCGCGACCAGCTCGCGCAATATTTCGCCGGCATCAAGCGCGACTGGGAAATGATCGAATATGTCACGGAGCATTTCGTTGCCCAGGGCGACCGCGTGGTCATGCTCGGGCGCTGCTCGTGGCGCAACCGGCGCACCGGCAAGGTGGTGGCGACGCCGAAAGCGGACTCCTGGCGTTTCGCCGACGGCAAGGCCATCGAGTTCTACGAGTATTACGACACCGCACAGTTGCGCGACGCGACGGTCTGACCAGGCCGCGGCGCGGGTTCTCAACCGGACGCGTTCGCATTAAATACCGCGCGGTCTTTCACGACCGAAGGATTGAGCATGCGCATTTTTCTCGCCGGAGCGAGCGGCGCGATCGGTCGGCGGTTGACGCCGTTGCTGCTTAAAGCCGGCCACGACGTCACCGGCATGACACGCTCGACCGACGTCGCGCGCGAGCTCGAGGCGGCCGGCATCCACCCGGCGGTCGTCGACGTGTTCGATGCCGACGCGCTCAAGCGTGCCGTCGCGGCGGCGCGACCCGACGTCGTCATGCACCAGCTCACCGACTTGCCGCGTGTTCTCGACGACGAGGCGCAACTCGCCGCGGCTTACCCGCGCAACGCCCGCATCCGCACCGAAGGCACGCGCAATCTGGTCGCCGCGGCGCGCGCCGCAGCGGTGCGGCGCTTCATCGTCCAGAGCGTGGCCTTCGCTTATGCGCCAGGCAAAGAACCTCACGTCGAGACCGATCCGCTCAACCTGGTCGATGGCCCGCGGCTGGTGACGGTGCGCGCCGCGGCCGACATGGAAGAGCAGGTGCTCAAGTCCGGCATGGCAGCCGTCGTGCTGCGCTATGGCCTGCTCTACGGCCCCGGCACCTGGAGCGAAGGCCCAAGCCGTAAGCCGCCGCTCCATGTCGATGCCGCGGCGCAAGCGGCGCTGCTGGCGCTGACCCGCGGCAACGGCATCTACAATATCGCCGATGACGACGGGACGGTCTCCGTCGACAAGGCCCGCAATGACTTGGGTTTTGATCCGGCCTTCAGGTTTTGAACGGCTTACTGAGAAAGCGCGAGCCTTTGAGGCCATAGCGCCAGGGCTTTTCGATCGCCTTGGTGATGCCGATGCGCGGTCCGGCGACAACCTCCACCTCGTCCTCGCGCGCAAAGAGCGCGAAAGGCGGTGCGTCGAGGGCCAGGCCGTTATGGGCGTGGGTTATCCGCAGCGCCTCGCAGACCCGTCCGGGGCCGGAGCACAGCAGCCGCGGATCGGCAACGCAGCGCCGGCGCCGCATGACCGAGAGCCCGACTGTCGGCTCGATAGCCCTTATCAGCACCGCGCTGGCCGAGCCCTTCGGCTCGCAAACGAAGTTCACGCACCAGTGGATGCCGTAGGAGCGGTAGACATAGGCATAGCCCGGCGGGCCGAACATCACCGCATTGCGGGATGTCGGCCCGCCAAAACTGTGCGCTGCGGGATCGGTATGGTGGTAGGCCTCGACCTCGACGATGCGGCCGCCGACACCGTCGACCAATAGCGCCGCCCCGATCAGGTCGGGCGCCACCTCGTGCACACCGCGTCTGAAAAAGGTTCGGGTCAGTCGTTTGGCCATCGGGCCATGGTGGCAGGTCTTGAGGTTCAAGTTCGGGCGGCTCTTGGTAAATCGCCCGTTAATGCCTAGCTAACAAACGCCGCTGAATCTGTGGCCCCGGCGCAACACGCTGTGAACATTTATAAGTTTCGGCCGGAAGCCATCCACTGCGCCGCTTTTTAGCCATAGGATTTTTCGACACCCTCGGCCGCGTGCCGGGCGGTGAGTGAGAAGCCGCTGCGGCACTTCCGATTTGAAGGCGCCGTGCGCCGGATCGGATGGGGCGGGGGGCCTTGTTGGGCCTTGATGAGTAGAATGGACGCCAAGACCGATCTGAAATCGCGACTACCGAGCCGGCACGCCACCGAAGGCCCCGAGCGCGCGCCGCACCGCGCCTTCTATTACGCCATGGGGCTGACGCGGGAGCAGATCCACCAGCCTTTCGTCGGCGTCGCCACCTGCTGGAACGAAGCCGCGCCCTGCAACATCGCGCTGATGCGCCAGGCCCAGGCGGTCAAGCGCGGGGTCGCCGCGGTCGGCGGCACGGCCCGTGAGTTTTGCACCATCACCGTGACCGACGGCATCGCCATGGGCCATGCCGGCATGAAGTCGTCCTTGCCCTCGCGCGAAGTCATTGCCGATTCGGTGGAATTGACCGTGCGCGGCCATTCCTACGACGCCCTGATCGGGGTCGCCGGTTGCGACAAGTCGCAGCCGGGCATGATGATGGCCATGTGCCGGCTCAACGTGCCGGCGATCTATATCTACGGCGGCTCGATCCTGCCCGGCACCTTCAAGGGCAAGCCGGTCACCATCCAGGACGTCTACGAGGCGGTCGGCAAGCATTCGATCGGCGAAATGTCCGATCCCGACCTGCAGACGCTCGAGGAGAACGCCTGCCCGTCGGCCGGCGCCTGCGGCGCGCAATTCACCGCCAACACCATGGCGACGGTGTCCGAGGCCATTGGCCTGGCGTTGCCGTATTCCGCTGGTGCTCCGGCACCGTACGAGATTCGCGATAAATTCTGCATGCTGGCCGGCGAGATGATCATGGATTTGATCGTCAAGAACATCCGCCCGCGCGACATCGTCACCCGCGAAGCGCTGGAAAACGCCGCCGCCGTGGTGGCGGCGACCGGCGGCTCGACCAATGCGGCGCTGCACCTGCCGGCCATCGCGCACGAATGCGGCATCAAATTCGACCTGTTCGACGTCGCCGAAATCCTCAAAAAAACCCCGTATATCGCGGATTTGAAACCATCCGGCCGTTATGTCGCCAAAGATATGTTTGAAGCTGGCGGCGTTCCGTTGCTGATGAGGACGCTGCTCGACAACGGCTTCCTCCACGGCGACTGCCTCACCGTCACCGGCCGCACGATCGCGGAGAATTTGAAGGCGGTGAAGTGGAATCCGGATCAGGACGTGGTGTACCCGGCCGATAAGCCGTTATCGCCGACCGGCGGCGTGGTGGGGCTGAAGGGCAATCTCGCCCCCGAAGGCGCCATCGTTAAGGTTGCCGGCATGGCGGGCTTGCGTTTCACCGGTCCGGCGCGTTGCTTCGATGGCGAGGAAGCTTGCTTCGAGGCGGTCAAGAACAGGACGTACAGGGAAGGCGACGTGCTGGTCATCCGATACGAGGGCCCCAAAGGCGGCCCCGGCATGCGTGAAATGCTGTCGACCACGGCCGCGCTCTACGGACAGGGTATGGGCGGCAAGGTCGCGCTGATCACCGACGGCCGGTTCTCCGGCGCGACGCGCGGCTTCTGCGTCGGCCATGTCGGCCCCGAGGCCGCCGTGGGCGGCCCGATCGGGCTCATTCGCGACGGCGACATCATCGAGCTCGATGCCGAGAAGGGCACGCTGGACGTCAAGCTGAGCGACGCCGAGCTTGCCGCTCGCGCCAAAACCTGGAAGCCGCGCCCCGAGGAATACGCGTCGGGCTATTTGTGGAAATACACCCAGCAGGTCGGACCGGCGCGCGATGGCGCGGTGACCCATCCGGGCGGCAGTGCCGAGAAGGCGTGTTATGCGGATATCTAGCGCCGCCGCCGTCCGCCGCATCGGAAGCGCCAGAGGCGTCGCGCTGGCGAGTGCCGTCTGCATCGCCGCCGGCCTCGGCCTCGGCACCGCGCGCGGCCCGATGCCTGCGATCGCGCCGGCCTTCGCCTTCGACGGGACCACGACACCGAGCACGGCGGCGCTGACGCCGAACGACGGCTTGCGCAACCATCCGCTCGACGAAAAGACCAAAGCCCTGACCGCGCTGCAATATGCGGCCGATCAAGGCCAGCCGGCGGCGCAATGGAAGCTCGGCCGCATGTACGCCGACGGCGATGGCGTGCCGCAAGACCAGATGCGCGCCTTCAACTATTTCAGTGCGATCGCCAACACCCATCCGGACGAAAATCCGGGCACGGCGCAGGCGCGCTTTGTCGCCAACGCCTTCGTGTCGCTCGGCCGCTACTATCTGACCGGCATTCCCAATTCCAAGATCAAGGCCAATACCGCGCGCGCGCGCGAGCTCTACACCTATGCGGCGACCTATTTCGGCGATGCCGACGCCCAATACGAGCTCGGCCGGCTCTATCTCGACTCCTCGCCGAGCGATGCGCACGAGGCAGCGCGCTGGTTCCAGCTGGCCGCCAACAAAGGCCAATGCCGCGCCGAGGCCGCGCTCGGCGAAATCCTGTTCCAGGGCCAACACGTGCCGCGGCAGGCCGCGCGCGGCCTGATGTGGCTGACGCTCAGCAAGGATTGCGCCGGTCCCGACGAAACCTGGGTCAAGCCGCTCTATGACAACGCCTTCCACCGCGCCAGCGACGACGAGCGGGCGATGGCGCTGGTCTATCTGGAAGGCTGGCTCAAGGGCCGGCGCGAGTAGCAGACACCGTCATTGCGAGCGAAGCGAAGCAATCCAGTCGGCGGCGCAGCCTGGATTGCTTCGTCGCTACGCTCCTCGCAATGACGGGGGCTATTTCGCCTCAATATCCAGATCGATCCACACCGGCACGTGATCGGACGGCTTCTCCCAGCTCCGCACGTGGCGGTCGATGCCGGCGTCGGCAAGCCGGTCGACCGCGAGCGGCGACAGCAGCAGGTGATCGATGCGGATGCCGTTGTTCTTCTGCCAGGCGCCGGCCTGATAATCCCAGAACGTATAGAGGCCGGGATCGTCGCTGGTGGCGCGCAGCGCGTCGGTGAGGCCTAAATTGACCAGCGCGCGGAATTGGTCGCGGGTCTGCGGCAGGAACAGCGCGTCGCCGGTCCAGGCTTGCGGGTTGCGCGCGTCGGCGGTGGTCGGAATGACGTTGTAGTCGCCGGCCATGACCAGCGGCTCTTCGAGCAGGAGCCGCTCGCGGCCGTAAGCGGATAGCCGTTTCATCCAGCCGATCTTGTAGGAATATTTCTCGGTGTCCGGCGGATTGCCGTTGGGCAGATAGATGCTGGCGACGCGCAACGCTCCCTTGGCCGTCGACACCACCGCCTCGATGAAACGGGCGTGATCGTCGTTGGCGTCGCCGGGCAAGCCGTTGCTGACCTCGTCGAACGGAAATTTCGACAGGATGGCGACGCCGTTGAAGGTTTTTTGCCCATGGACGGCGACGTTATAGCCGAGGCTCTCGAACTCCATACGCGGAAACGCGTCGTCGACGCATTTGGTCTCCTGCAGGCAGACGATGTCGGGCTTGCGCTCGGCAAGCCAAGTGCGCGCGGAATCGATGCGCTGCTTGATCGAATTCACGTTCCAGGTGGCAAGGCGCACGGGCAAATGGATTTTTACAGCGCGAAGCTGGTGCCGCAGCCGCACGACGCGGTGGCCTGCGGATTGTTGACCTTGAACGCCGAGCCGATCAGATCGTCGACGAAGTCGATCTCGCTGCCGGCCATGTAATTGAGCGAGACCGGATCGATCAGCACCGTGGCGCCGCTTTTCTCGATGACGATGTCGTCGTCGGCGCGCGCGCGTTCGGTGTCGAACTTGTACTGAAAGCCCGAGCAGCCGCCGCCTTCGACGCTGACGCGCAGCATGGTGCCGGCCGGCTCCTTCTGCAGGATCTCGCCGATCCGCCGCGCCGCCCGCTCGGTCACGCTGACATTGGCTTCCATGGCGTCCATAATCACGATCTCCGGCCGGCAATCGCAGCGATTGCCACGGCGTCAACCGGATAGTTAAGTGCGCCGGTACGCAAGGTCAATTGCCGGCAGCCGGGCCGACCGATGGCGATGGATGGCACTTTCCGCGCGCCTTTCGCGTGCGATCCGCGGCACAGCCGCGGCCGGCTGCATTCCGAGCCCGAGAGCAAGGGCCGCAGCGCCTTCCGCCGCGACTGCGACCGCATCATCCATTCGACCGCCTTCCGCCGCCTCAAGCACAAGACGCAAGTTTTCGTGTTCGACGAGGGCGACCACTACCGCACCCGGCTCACCCACACGCTCGAAGTCATGCAGGTGTCGCGGGCGCTGGCGCGGGCGCTCGGCGTCGATGAAGATTTGGCCGAAGCGCTGGCGCTGGCCCATGATCTCGGCCATCCGCCGTTCGGCCACGCCGGGGAGCGCGCGCTCGATGCCTGCCTCGCCGCCTTCGGCGGCTTCGACCACAATGCCCAGACCTTGCGCGTCGTCACCGCTTTGGAGCGCCGCTACCCGACCTTCGACGGCCTCAATCTCACCTGGGAAACGCTCGAGGGCCTGGTCAAGCACAACGGACCGCTCACCGCGCGGGATGGCACGCCGCTCGGCCATTACCGCCAGCACGGCATTCCGGAGACCATCCTGGACTATTCGCGGCAGCAGGATTTGCAGTTGTGGAGTTTTGCGGGGGTGGAGGCGCAGCTCGCCGCCTTTGCCGACGATATCGCCTACGATGCCCACGATATCGACGACGGATTGCGCGCCGCGCTGTTCGATCTCGACGACATCGCGACCGTGGCGCTGCCGGGCCGCATCATCGGCGAGGTCCGGTCAAGCCATCCGGGGCTCGATGCCGCGCGTCAGGTGCACGAGCTGATCCGCCGGCTGATCGGGTTATTGATCGAAGACGTCATCGCCGAAACCGGCCGCAAGCTTGCGGCGCTCGCGCCGCACACGGCCGACGACGTGCGGCTGGCCAAAGCCCCGGTTGCGGGCTTTTCCGCTGCCGTGGGCGAGGCCGACCGCGCCATCAAGGCCTTCCTGGAAACGCGCATGTATCGCCATGCCCGCGTCATGCGCGTCATGGACGAGGCCGCCGGCGTGCTGCGCGACCTGTTTGCGCGCTACAGCGCCCATCCCCGCGACCTGCCGGCGGAATGGAGCGAAGGGCTCGAAGGCCTTGCCGAAGCGGCACGGGCCCGCCGCATCGCCGATTTCATCGCCGGCATGACCGATCGTTTTGCGCTCGCCGAGCACACCCGACTCTTTGACTCGACCCCGGAATTGCGTTAGGCGCGCGGCGCGCTCATGAGCACAAAGAATATTTTCGCCGACATTCTTAGGTCCGTTCGCCGCGCCAGCGCTGACATCGCGTCCGGCATCGATCGGTCGCGCGTGACCGTCGAGCCGCCGCGCGATCCGTCGCACGGCGATATCGCCACCAATGCCGCCATGGTGCTGGCCAAAGACGCCGGCCGCAAGCCGCGCGAGCTCGCCGAAGCGATCGCCGAAAAACTTCGCGCCGATGCGCTCGTCGCCAAGGCCGACGTCGCCGGGCCGGGTTTTATCAATCTCACACTCAAGCCCACCGCGTGGGTCGCAGCGCTGCGCGGCGCGGTGCAATCGGGCGCGCAATATGGCACGAGCGATAGCGGCGGCGGCGTTCCAGTCAACGTCGAATATGTCTCGGCGAATCCGACCGGACCGATGCATGTGGGCCACGGCCGCGGCGCCGTGTTCGGCGATGCCTTGGCGAACCTGCTTGCCTTCGCCGGCTTCAAGGTGACGCGCGAATATTACATCAACGACGCCGGCGCCCAGGTCGATATGCTCGCGCGCTCGGCCTCTCTGCGCTATCGCGAGGCGCTCGGCGAGGTCATCGGTAGGATTCCCGAAGGCCTCTATCCCGGCGATTATCTCAAGCCGGTCGGTGCCGCACTCGCCGCGCAGTATAAAGACTTGCTGACAAAGCAGTCCGAGGCCGAATGGTTACCCGTCGTGCGCGCCAAGGCGATCGAGATGATGATGGCGACGGTGCGCGCCGATCTTGCCGCGCTCAACATCAATCACGAGGAATTCTTTTCGGAGAAATCCCTCACGGAGGGCTCGGTCGATAAGGTCGCTGAAACGATCGAATGGCTGCGCCAGCGCGGCTATGTCTACGAAGGCCGCTTGCCGCCGCCGAAGGGCGCGCCGGTCGAGGACTGGGAGGATCGCGAGCAGACGCTGTTCCGCTCCACCGAATTCGGCGACGACGTCGACCGGCCACTGAAGAAGTCCGACGGGTCGTATACCTATTTTGCCTCTGACATGGCCTATCACCGCTCCAAGATCGAGCGCGGATTTGGCTCGCTGATCGACGTGTGGGGCGCCGACCACGCCGGTTATATCAAGCGCATGCTGGCGGCAGTGGCGGCGCTGAGCGATCGCAAGGCCGAGCTCGACGTCAAGGTCATCCAGCTGGTGAAGCTTCTGCGCGCCGGCCAGCCGGTCACGATGTCGAAGCGGGCAGGGGAGTTCGTGACGCTGCGCGAAGTGGTCGACGAAGTCGGCCGCGACGCCGTGCGCTTCATGATGCTGTTCCGCAAGAACGACGCGGTGCTCGATTTCGACCTCGCCAAGGTGATCGAGCAGTCGCGCGACAACCCGGTGTTTTATGTCCAATACGGTCACGCCCGCGGCCAATCGATCTTCCGCAACGCCCGGGCGGCGTTTCCCGACCTGCCGCAGGACGTTGAGAGTTTGGTTGAAGTCGCCGCGCTGGAGCGGCTCTCGGACCCGGCGGAACTCGCTTTGATGCGGCAAATTGCGCTTTATCCGAGGGTCGTGGAGGCGGCTGCGGCGGCCCACGAACCGCACCGAATTGCCTTTTATCTGTTCGACTTAGCCAGCGAATTTCATGCGCTCTATACGCTCGGCAACACAAAGCCACATTTACGTTTCATTATCCAAAATGAACGACAAATGACTGTGGCGCGTCTCGTGCTCGTACAAGGCGTCGTGACCGTCCTCTCGTCGGGGCTGGCGCTGCTCGGGGTCGAGGCGCCAAACGAGATGCGGTAATTCGCACCTGGCTGTTCGAGATGCTGCAGGTGCGGACCTAAGGGGAATCAGACCAGTATCGCGTAACCGCCTGGGACGAAACCGATGGCCGACGACAATTTTCGCACCTTCCGCAGCCGCGAGCCGCTGGCGCGCGAGGACGTCGATCCGACCAGCGACGCCGCGCGCGATCCGCTCGCCGAGCTGGCGCGCATCATCGGCCAGAGCAACCGGGTCAATCAATTCGATCGCGACGCCAGACACAATCCGGTGGAGACGCTGGACGAGCCGCTGCCGGTACCGGCGGACCGCGATTGGGCGGCCGATGACCGCTACGCCGCGGCCGACGCGCCGGATCAATACGCCGAAGGAAGCTACGTCCAGCCGCGGCTTCCCGAGCCCGATCCCGATCCGTCCGACCGCGCCGTCGCGCGCTATCAGGACGACGACGAGCGCGCGCCGTCGATCGCCGCCCATTATGCCGAGCCCGCCGCCGGCCATGACGACGACGCCCGCGGTGATGAGCGCGATACGCGCTATCTCGGCGACGACCCGCACGATGCCAGACCGTACGATGAGCGCTACCGCGACGACGACGCGCCGCTGCCATCCGTAGTCCGGCAGCCGGCGGCGTTGGCGCCGCGCACGTCTGACGATGAATACGAGACCGACGAGCAATGGGATGATGATCGTCAGTCGGACTATGCCGAAGAGTATGACGACGAAACGCCAGGCAAGCCTCGGCGCAGGGGTCTCGCGGTTGTCTTCGCGATGTTGGGCCTGGTCCTGGTCGGCGCCGGCGGCGCGTTTGCCTACCGCGTCATGTTCGGCGGCGCGATCCTGGCGCCGTCGCTGCCGCCGGTGATCAAGGCCAACGACGGTCCGAACAAGATCGTGCCCAACCGCAGCGATGCCCAGGCCGCCGCGGCGAACCCTGCCGGCTCCGCGACCACGGGCGCGCCGGAAAAGCTGGTCTCGCGCGAGGAACAGCCGGTCGCGATCCAGCCGCCGAACGCGCCGCCGCGTATCGTTTCGACAATTCCTGTTTCCCCGAATGCGGCGCCAGCCGGCTTCCCCGCAGGCGCTGCCCCTTCGTTGCCCGCCGCCCCTGCGCTGCCGTCAGCTCCGCCAAGGGTCGCCGGGCCGGCGCAGCCGCCTGCGGCGCCGCTGGCCGGATCAGGGGAGCCGAAGAAGATCCACACCGTCACCATCCGCTCGGACCAGATGGGTAACGCCACCGCTGCGGCCGGAGCCCCCGAGGCGGCGCCTGCCGCGCCGGCCCCCGCGGCCCGGTCCAGAGCAACGGAAGCGCCCGCCAGGGCTGCCGCGGCACCCCGGGCCGGCGGCGCCAACGCGCCGCTTGCCATCGTACCGGTCGCGCAAGGCGCGGCACCCCCCGCGGAGCCGCCGCGCTCGCGCGTGGCACGGACTGAAGCGCCCAGCGCTCCGGTCGCTACCGCGCCCGCCGCTGCGCCGTCCGCTGGCGGTTACGCGGTCCAGGTTAGCTCGCAGCGCACTGAGGCTGAAGCCCAGTCCGCGTTCAAATCGCTCCAGGCCAAATTCCCCAGCCAGCTCGGCAATCGCCAGCCGATCATCCATCGCGCCGATCTCGGCGACAAAGGCACCTATTATCGCGCCATGGTCGGCCCGTTCGGCTCCTCGGAGGCCGCGTCCGCCATGTGCAGCAATTTGAAAGCCGCCGGCGGCAGCTGCATCGTGCAGAAGAACTAGCGGGCCTTGACCCTTCCGTTCGGCGCGGGCTAATCGGCACCGATGCGCGCCTTCATCACCGGCGTTGCGGGGCCGACGCTGACGCAAGAGGAACGGAAGTTCCTCCGCGAAGCGAAGCCCTGGGGTCTTATCGTTTTCGCCAGGAATATCGCAGGTCCCGACCGGCTGCGGCGGCTGATCGGCGAGTTCCGCGGCATGGTCGGCCGCGACGCCCCCGTCCTGATCGACCAGGAGGGCGGCCGGGTGCAGCGCCTTGGCCCGCCGCACTGGCCAAAATATCCGCCCGGTGCCGCCTATGGCGCGCTCTACGACCGGGATAGCGAAACCGGTCTTGCCGCGGCATGGCTTGGAGCGCGTCTGATCGCGAGCGACCTAATCGGCGTCGGCATCGACGTCGATTGCATGCCGCTCGCCGACGTGCCGGTTCCAGGGTCCGATGCAGTGATCGGCGACCGCGCCTACGGCACGGAACCGGGCAAGGTGGCAGCCATCGCCGGCGCCATTGCCCGGGGTCTGGAGGACTGCGGTGTGCTGCCGGTGCTCAAGCATATTCCCGGCCATGGTCGCGCCACGGCGGACAGCCATAAACGGCTGCCGGTGGTTACCACCGACCGGGCGACGCTGGAAGCGACCGATTTTGCCGCTTTCCGGCCGCTCGCCGGGCTGCCGCTCGGCATGACCGCCCATGTTGTGTTCAGCGCCATCGACGCCGTGGCGCCGGCCACCTTGTCGGCCGCTATAGTGGGCGGCGTGATTCGTGATTCGATAGGCTTTCGAGGCCTTTTAATGAGCGACGACATTTCCATGCACGCCTTGTCGGGCTCGCCGTCGGAGCGTAGCGCTGCGGCAATCGCGGCGGGCTGCGACGTCGTCCTGCATTGCAACGGCGATCTTGCCGAAATGCGCGCGGTTGCCGCGGCAGTGCCTGTGCTCGCTGGCGAGGCGGCGCGCCGGGCGAAGGTTGCGCTCGCGACCAAGCGCCCGCCGTGGCCCTTCGACATTGCCGCGGGCCGCGCCGAATTCTCCCGCCTCATGAAAGGCATTTGGCCGCCGGCCGGGGTGGTCGCATGAACGGCGACGGTTTTCAGTTCGAGGGCGAACTGCCCGAGCGCGCCACCGATGAGCCGGCGCTGGTGGTCGATGTCGAGGGTTTTGAAGGCCCGCTTGATCTCCTGCTCACGCTCGCCCGGCAGCAGAAAGTCGATCTCGCCAAAATCTCGATCCTGGCGCTGGCCGACCAGTATCTCGCCTTCATCGAAGCGGCGCGCAAGCTGCGCCTGGAGCTTGCCGCCGATTACCTGGTGATGGCGGCGTGGCTCGCTTATCTGAAGTCGCGCCTGTTGCTGCCGGAGCAGCACGCGCCCGATGGGCTCAGCGCCGAGGACATGGCGAACGCGCTGGCGCGGCGGCTGCGCCGGCTCGAAGCGATCCGCAATGTCGCCGAGCAATTGATGAACCGGCCGCAGCTTGACCGCGACGTCTTTCAGCGCGGCGCGCCGGAGCCGATCGCCGAGATCAAACATCCGGAATGGTCGGCGACATTGTACGACCTGCTCTCGGCCTATGCCGGGCGGCGGCAGACCCAGGCGCGTTCCTTCGTGCGCTTGCCCAAGCGCACGGTGTGGTCGCTCGCCGAAGCGCGCGAGGCGCTGGAACGGCTGATCGGCGTGTCCATGGAATGGAGCCCGCTCGACCAATATCTCGCCGAATATCTGCTGCAGCCGTCGATGAAGGCGACGGTTTTGGCATCGAGCTTTGCCGCGACGCTTGAACTGGTGCGCGAGGGCCATCTCGAGCTGAACCAGCACGCGGCGTTCGCGCCGCTTTACGTGCGCAAGCGGCAGAAGACGGAAGACGGCGGCGTGGCCGCCGAAACGGGGAATGGGTAAGAGGGAGCCGACGCAATGGGGAATGTGGCGGAGATGCGGGTGATCGTCGGAGACAAGGGCAAGAAAGCCGAGCGCGCGGAGGAACTGCGCATTCTCGAAGCCTTGCTGTTCGCCGCCGAGGGCCCGCTCGACGAAAAAGTCCTGGCCAAGCGCCTGCCGGCCGGTGTCGACGTGCGCGCGCTGCTTACGCAATTGCAGAAGGAATACGAGCCGCGCGGCGTCAACCTGGTTCGCGTCGCCGGCAAATGGACGCTGCGCACCGCGGGCGATCTGGCCTGGCTGTTGACCCACGAAGCGACGGTGACGCGCAAACTGTCGCGGGCCGCCATCGAGACGCTGGCCATCGTCGCCTATCACCAGCCGGTGACGCGGGCCGAGATCGAGGAAATCCGCGGCGTGACCACGTCGAAGGGAACCCTCGACGTGCTCTTGGAGACCGGCTGGATCAGGCTGCGCGGCCGCCGCAAGGCGCCGGGGCGGCCGGTCACCTACGGCACCAGCGAGGCGTTCCTGTCGCATTTCGGGCTGGAAGCGCTCAACGATCTGCCCGGCCTCGACGAGCTCAAGGGCGCCGGCCTGATCGAGCCGTCGCTGCCCGCCGGCTTCAGCGTTCCGGTGCCGTCGGACGATCCGGCGCTGCGCGACGACGAGGATCCGCTCGAACCCGGCGATCTCGACCTCGGCCTGGCGCCGCCCGCCGGCCGCAGCGAGGAATAATTTTTCCTCCCCCACGATAGTGGGGGAGGGGGACCGCGCGAAGCGCGGTGGAGGGGGCGCGGGCGGTGAGGTTAGCCTCATCGGTAACGCTAGCGACGATGCCGAGCGCCCCCTCCACCACGGTTCGCTCGCTTCGCGAGCTCCAGTGGTCCCCCTCCCCCGCTGCGCTTCGCCCCGCGGGGGCGGAAAGCAGATTCACCCTGCGGCCGTTGGGCATTGCGGCTGTGCTTGTTTTTACCGCCCTTGGCGCCTAGGTTCTGGGAAAATCGACACGTTGCCGCGGGCCCAAGGTGGCGTACCAGGTGCCGTTGCGGACGGAGGGTTTCATGGGCTCATTGAGCATCTGGCATTGGTTGATCGTCGGCGCCGTGCTGCTGCTGGTCTTCGGCGGCCGCGGCAAGATTTCCGACATGATGGGCGACGTCGCCAAGGGCATCAAAGCCTTCAAGAAGGGCATGTCCGAGGACGAGACGGCGGAAGCGCCAAAATCCGAAGCGCCGGTCAAGACCATCGACCATCAGGCCGCCGCCGACATGAAGCGGCGCGCCGAGTCCGAGAGCAAGGTCTAGCGCTCGCCGTCCTGACGCCCTCGCGCCGAGCGCCGCGGCCCCGCCAGGCACGCTGCGGCAGCGGGCGGTCGAGGCGGCCGGGGAGTTTCCATGTTCGACATCAGTTGGAGCGAGTTCCTGCTGATCGGCGTCGTGGCGCTGATCGTGATCGGGCCGAAGGAGCTTCCCGGCGTGCTGCGCACGCTCGGCCAGTACACGCGCAAAGTGCGCAGCATGGCGGCCGACTTTCAGAACCAGTTCCAGGAGGCGATGCGCGAAGCCGAGATGGCCGACCTGAAGAAGCAGGTCGACGATCTCGCGGATGACGTCAAGAATTTCGATCCGCTCAAGGACGTGCGCTCTGACCTCGAGACCACCGGCAAGGACATCGAACGCTCGCTCGAAGCGGCCCCGGAGCCGAAAGCCGAGCCGCGGCTCGACGGCGGCCTTGCCGTGAGCGATGCCGCGCCCGCCGTCGAAACGGCCGCGCCGGTCGCCGCGATCGAGCACAGCGACCTCGAGCCTGCCGCCGCCGAGCCGGCGAAGAGCGAGCCCGCCGCCGAGCCCGCGCCGCCCGACAGCACGGAGCGGCCGGCATGAGCCACGAAGACGAAGAGAAGGAGATCGAGGCCACCAAGGCGCCGTTGATGGATCACCTGATCGAGCTGCGCTCGCGGCTGATCAAGGCGGCGGCGGCCTTCATCATCGCCATGATCTGCTGCTTCTTCTTCGCCAAGCAGATCTACAACGTTCTCACCTGGCCTTACGTCTGGGTCGCTGGACCTGAGAATTCGAAATTCATCTATACGGGGCTGCTCGAATATTTCGTCGTGCAGCTCAAGATCGCAGCCTTCGGCGGCACCTTCATCGCGTTTCCGGTCATCGCCACGCAGATCTACATGTTCGTGGCGCCCGGCCTTTATCGCAACGAGAAGCAGGCGTTCCTGCCGTATCTGATCGCGACGCCGATCTTCTTCCTGATGGGAGCTCTGGTGGTCTATCTCGTGGTCTGGCCGATGCTGGCGCGGTTTTCGCTCTCCATGCAGCAGATGGGCGGGCCGGGGCAGGCGACCATCGAGCTTCTGCCCAAGGTCGAAGATTATCTGTCGCTGATGATGAAGCTGATGCTGGCCTTCGGCGTCGCCTTCCAGCTGCCGGTGATCCTCACCCTGCTCGGCCGCGTCGGCATCATCACCTCGGACCAGCTCAAGGCCAAGCGCCGCTATTTTATCGTCATCGCCTTCGTCATCGCCGCGGTCCTGACCCCGCCCGACGTGCTCAGCCAGATGTCGCTTGCGCTGCCGCTGCTCGCCCTCTACGAGGGCTCGATCTGGTCGGTGAAGATGGTCGAAAAGCGCGCTGCCGCGCGCGCCGCGGCCGCGGCTGCGGCCAAGCCGGCGGAATAAGGTTTTTTCCTTCGTCATTGCCGGGCTTGACCCGGCAATCCATGGGCGGCGAGGCAGCATGGATGCGCGGGTCAAGCCCGCGCATGACGAGGTTGGGATGCTATAAGGTCGTCCCGATTCCCTGAGTAGTGATCGATGCACGACATCCATACCATTCGACAGAACCCCGTTGCGTTTGACCAGATGCTGGGAAGACGCAACTTGGCCGATGAGGACCGCAGGAGGTTCTCTTCCGATCAAATCATATCAATTGATGAGCGCCGCCGCGCTATCATTCGTGTGCGTGAAGATGTGTTGGCGCGTCGAAACGCATTGTCGAAGGAGATAGGCCAAGCCAAAGCCAAAAACGACGACGTCGCTTTCCGACGGCTTATGGATCAGGTCGAAAATGACAGGGTATCCCTTGCTCGAATGGAAGACGAGCAAAAGACAGCCGAAAATGAGTTGAATAATTTGCTGGCGCAAATCCCGAATCTGCCGCTCGACGACGTGCCCGATGGCAAGGACGAAAAAGACAACGTCGAACACCATCGCTTTGGTGCGAAGCGTGAATACGCATTTACCCCCAAGGAGCATTTCGATCTCGGCGAAGCGCTTGGCCAGATGGATTTTGAAACCGCCGCAAAACTTTCTGGTGCGCGCTTTGTTGTTTTGAGAAAGGGCTTGGCGCGACTCGATCGGGCGCTCGGACAATTCATGCTCGACGTGCACACGAGCGATCCGCACAATTATACCGAGGTCGCGCCACCTCTGTTAGTTTCAAGTGGTGCTATGTACGGCACTGCGCAGTTGCCAAAATTTGAAGATGATCAATATTACAGCACGTCTGTTCGTCCTCGCATGCCATCATCCTCGGCGCTTGACTCGCTTAGCGATGCGGGGAGGCAGTTTACAAAAGTCGCTGGCCAGAATTTCTCGACGGAAAATGAGCTACTAAGCGCGATTGACAAACTTCCCGTTAGCAAACTTAGAAAAGCCTCGTGGGACGACATAAGAGATTTTGTCCGCAGAACTGTAGAGATGGAACAGGGACTAAAAACAGACCTTGAAACCATCGTGGGTGCTATCAACGAGCATTACAGCACTATTCTGGCGGATAGACTTTGGCTCATTCCCACCGCCGAAGTCCCGCTTACCAATCTCGTCCGCGAATCCATCGTCGACGAAGCGCAACTGCCGCTGCGCTACACTGCCTGCACGCCGTGCTTCCGTGCCGAAGCCGGTGCCGCGGGCAAGGACACGCGCGGCATGATCCGGCAGCATCAGTTCACCAAGGTCGAGCTGGTCTCCATCACCACGCCGGAGCAAAGCAAAGACGAGCACGAGCGCATGCTGGCCTGCGCTGAGGAAGTTTTGAAACAGCTCGATCTGCACTATCGCGTGATGATTTTGTCGACCGGCGACATGGGCTTTGCGTCGCAAAAGACCTACGACATCGAGGTATGGCTGCCCGGGCAGAACATGTACCGTGAGATTTCGTCGTGCTCGATCTGCGGCGAGTTCCAGGCGCGGCGCATGAATGCACGCTATCGCACCAAGGAGGGCCGCGCCGTGCGGCATGTGCATACGCTCAACGGCTCCGGCGTCGCCGTCGGCCGCGCGCTGATCGCGGTGATGGAGACCTATCAGCAGGCCGACGGCTCGATTGCGGTGCCGGATGTGCTGCAAAACTATATGAGCGGCATGAAAAAGATCGAGAAGTAATGCGCATCCTTGTCACCAACGACGACGGCATTCACGCGGAAGGGCTCGACGTGTGCGAGAAGATCGCGCGCATGCTGTCCGACGACGTCTGGGTGATCGCGCCGGAATACGACCAGTCCGGCGTGGCGCACTCGCTCTCGCTCAACGATCCGCTCCGGCTGCGCCAGGTCGACGAGCGCCGCTTCGCGGTGCGCGGCACGCCGACCGATTGCGTCATCATGGGCGCGCGCCATCTGCTCGACGGCCACGATCCCGATCTGGTGCTGGCCGGCGTCAATCGCGGCCGCAATGCCGGCGAGGATGTGATCTATTCCGGCACCATCGCCGGGGCCATGGAAGGCACGGTGCTCGGCATTCCCTCCATCGCGCTGTCGCAAGCCTATAAATCGCGCAGCGGCCAGCCGCCCCATTGGGAAACCAGCCTGCAGTTTGCGCCCGACATCATCCGCCGCGTGCTCGCCCAAGGCGTGCCGGACGACGTGCTGATCAACGTCAATTTCCCCGATTGCGCGCCGGGCGAGGTCAAAGGCATCACGGTGACGACCCAGGGGCGGCGCCGCCAGGAGCGGCTGCATATCGACAAGCGCACCGACGGCCGCGGCAATCCGTATTACTGGATCGCCTATGTGCGGCAGAATTTCACCAAGGCGGCGGACGGCTCCGACCTCGCCGCGCTCGACGAGCGCTGTATCGCGGTGACGCCGCTCAAGCTCGATCTCACCGACGAGCCCACGGTGACGAAATTCGCCAAGCTGTTCGAGTAATGGGAGTCAGGCGCTCGCCGGCTTCGGCGCGACGGCTTGCAACGCCCGCTCCAGCGCCTCGACCCGAAACGGCTTCTGCAAGGTCGGATGCGAGCGGTAGGCTTGCGGAACGCTGTGCAGGTCGGCGCCGGTGGCGAAGACGAACGGCAGCCCGCGCTGGGTCAAAATCTCGACCACCGGCGTGATCGGCTCGTTGTGCAGGTTGACGTCGAGGATGGCGATGTCGAACTCTTCCCGCTGCGCCAGCGCCACGGCCTCGTCGAGCGCGCCGGCTTCCGCCGTCATGGTATAGCCGAGGTCCGCCAGCATGCCGTCGAGCAGCATGCGAATCATCGATTCGTCCTCGACGACGAGAACCCGCCGGCCTGCTTGCGCTTCTGCCGCCATTTCTTTCCCGTGCCGCCCGATCCGGGCTGGCTTCACCGCGCGCCCGTAACGCCTTGGTTGACGATCTGTTCCCTAAAACCGCGGCGAAATTTTGCAGCGCTCGGCGCCGGCCCGAACCGCCGTCGCCGCGGAACAGTATAAGAGCCGTCGACATAGTGCTAGAAGGCTTTATCGCACGGTCATCAGGCGAGGTCCCCGTGGCCGCAACGCAAGCAGCCGACGTCGAACGCATGGGCTTTCAGCTCGGGCTGCGCCGGCGCGGCATCAGCGACCAGGCGGTGCTGCGCGCCATGGACGAAGTGCCGCGCGAATATTTCGTCGCGCCGGAGTTCACCGACAGCGCCTATGCCGATCAGGCACTGCCGATCGCCTGCGGCCAGACCATCAGCCAGCCTTACGTGGTCGGCTACATGACCGAGCGATTGGAGGTCGCGCCGGCGCATCGCGTCCTCGAAATCGGCACCGGCTCGGGCTATCAGGCGGCGGTGCTGTCGCGGATCGCCCGCGAAGTGGTGAGCATCGAGCGCTACCGGACCTTGGCCGACGCGGCGCGCGAACGTCTCAAGACGCTCGGCTACAGCAACGTCACCATCCTCGCCGGCGACGGATTCACGGGCGCGCCGGAGCGGGCGCCGTTCGACCGCATCATCGTCACCGCCGCCGCGGAAGAAATCCCGAACGCGCTGGTCGAGCAGCTCGCCGAGGGCGGCAAGCTGGTGCTGCCGCTCGGGCCGCGCCACGGCGCGCAATATATCGTCAAATTAACCAAGGCCGCGGACGGCACGCTGGCGCGCGAAGATCTCATCGCCGTGCGGTTCGTGCCGCTGCTGCATGGACAGGCGCGGGAACTGTAGCGGCGGGGCCACAGTTCCAATTATCTCAAATCCCCGTGCAAATGCTTAAAGGCCTGTTTACCGCAACGTAGTTTATTCGCCCGCTAGTATTTGTTGCGTGCGGGCGGGTGATTGATCATGTGCGCGTCGCGTCGGGCGGCCTTGTGGCCGCGTTTGGTTGCCGTTTCGTTAATCGGCTTGGGCGCCGCCAGTTGCAGCGGCGACGCCGGGCGTTTTTCGAATATTTTCGGCTCCAATAGCGCCTCGCACAACGACACCACCGGATCGATCCCGCAAAGCACGCCGGCCGGCCATGTCGAGAGCCGGCCGTTGCCGCGCTTGGCCGACGGGTCTTCGGGCGGCGGCCAAGGCATGGCGTCCTATCAGCCCGGCAGCAATGAAATTACCGGCTCGGTGCCGGCCGCACCGCCGCCGCCGACCTGGAGCTGGGAAGGCGGCACGCCGGTCACGGTGGCGCCCGGCGAGACGCTGGAGACGATTTCGCGCCGGCACGGCGTGCCCGTCTCCGCCATCATGCAGGCCAACAATATCACCAGCCCGGCCATGGTGCGCCCGGGCGAGCACCTGGTGATCCCGCGTCGCTCGTCTTCGGCGGGCGCTTACGCGCCGCCGACAACGCGGATCTCCACGACGGCACCGGGCATGCCGGTCGGCGCGCCGCGCACCGCATTGGCACCGACTACGGGCATGCACGTGGTGGCGCCGGGCGAGACGCTGCACAGCATCGCGCGGCTCTATGGCAAGTCGGTGATGGTGCTGGCCACGGCCAACAATATTCGGCCCGATACGATGGTAAAAGTCGGCGAGCGCATCATCATTCCGGGTGTGCAGCCGGGCGCGGCGGTTGCGCCACGGACTCAGGCTTCTGTCGCGCCGCCGGCCGGCCAAAACCTGGCGGCCGCGGAATCGCCGCACAGCGCCCGCGTCGCGACGCCCGAGGCGCCGGCGCAGGAGAGCACGGTCAAGACCGCGGAGCCCGCCGGCGCGCTGCCGAGCTTCCGCTGGCCGGTGCGCGGCCGGGTCATCGCCAGCTTTGGGCCGACGCCGAACGGATTGCAGAACGACGGCATCAATCTCGCGGTGCCCGAGGGCACGCCGGTCAAGGCGGCCGAGGACGGCGTCGTCGCCTATGCGGGCAACGAGCTCAAGGGCTACGGCAATCTAGTGCTGGTGCGTCACAGTAACGGCTTCGTCACCGCCTACGCCCATGCCAGCGATATTCTGGTCAAGCGCGGCGAAACGGTGAAGCGCGGCCAGGTCATCGCCCATTCCGGCCAGACCGGCAGCGTCACCTCGCCGCAGCTGCACTTCGAAATCCGCAAAGGCTCGACGCCGGTAGATCCGTCGCAGTACCTGAACGGGGCGTGAAGGTCTGCGTAGGGACGACGGACGACAGATGACGGACGACAGATAAGAGTCGTTCTTACTTATCCGTCCTCTGTCATCCGTCGTCCGTCGTCCTAACTCCAAGCCTCCCCGCCAAATCCTGCACATATTGCCAGGCGACCCGGCCTGAGCGCGCGCCGCGGGTCGTCGCCCATTCGAGCGCTTCGCGGCGCAGCTCCGCGGCATCGACCGGCACGCGGTAGCGGGCGACATAGGCGTCGACCATGGCGAGATATTCGTCCTGGCTGCAGCGGTGAAAACCGAGCCACAGCCCGAAACGATCCGACAGCGATACTTTCTCCTCGACCGCCTCGCCCGGATTGATCGCGGTCGAGCGTTCGTTCTCCATCATGTCGCGCGCCATCAGATGGCGGCGGTTCGAGGTGGCGTAGAAGATGACGTTCTCCGGCCGGCCTTCGATGCCGCCTTCGAGCATGGTCTTGAGCGATTTGTAGGAGGTGTCCTCGGCGTCGAACGACAGATCGTCGCAGAACACGATGAAGCGCTGCGGCGCGCCGCGCAAAATTCCCATCAGCTCCGGCAGCGACTCGATGTCCTCGCGATGAATTTCGATGAGCTTCAGCCCTGCGGCCGGATGCGCCGCGCCGATCGTGGCATGGGCCGCCTTGACCAGCGAGGATTTGCCCATGCCGCGCGCGCCCCACAACAGCGCGTTGTTCGCCGGCAGGCCGCGGGCAAAGCGTTCGGTGTTCTCGACCAAGAGATCGCGCACCCGGTCGATGCCCTTGAGCAGCGCCATCTCGACCCGGTTGACGCGGCGCACCGCGGCAAGCTTGCGCCCCTCCGGGTACCAGACGAAGGCTTCGGCTGCGGCAAAATCAGGCGCCGCGGGAGCCGCCGGCGCGAGGCGTTCCAGGGCAGCCGCGATGCGCTTAAGGATTTCGCTGCCGTCGCCGGACGCGTGCTGGGCCGGCTTGCCGCGAACGGGCTGCTTTGTTGCTTTGTTTCTGGAATGTCCGGGAGAACGGGCCATATTTTCACCGATTTGCGCCTTCCCTTAGCGGGGCAGGGGAACTCCGGCAAGCGTCGCCGGATCGCGTCGCGGCGTTGCAATTGGGCCAACGGCGGCTATAGTCCGCGCGATTTCGCGCGCTCAATCGGCCATTCTTCGAAAGGCTGGCGCGCCGCAAAATGGCCCCCCGGAGGAGCAATGTTGATTACGCCCGCATTCGCGCAAGGCCTCCCGTTTGGCCTCAGCGGCGACTCAAGCAGCATGATCGTGCAATTCATGCCGCTGATCTTGATCATCGTGATCATGTATTTCCTGATCCTGCGCCCGCAGCAGCAGCGGGTGAAGCGGCACCAGGAGATGGTCAAGGCGCTGCGCCGCGGCGACAGCGTGGTCACCAATGGCGGTCTCGTCGGCAAGGTCACCAAGGTGGTGGACGACGACCAGGTCGAGGTCGAGATCGCCGACGGCGTGCGGGTGCGGCAGATGCGCTCGATGATCAGCGAGGTGCGCGCCAAGGGCGAGCCGGTGAAGGACGACAGCGCGAGTTGATCGGGCTGTTACGTAACGAGGAATAGCGAAGTGTTGTTTTTCACGCGGTGGAAGGTGGCGGCGATTCTGCTCGTGGCATTTGTCGTGTGCCTGTGCGCCGTGCCGAATTTCTTCCCCGAGAGGACGGTCAAGCGCTGGCCGGAATGGGCGCAGCGCCATGTCGTGCTCGGCCTCGATCTGCAGGGCGGCTCGCATCTCTTGCTTCAGGTCGATGCCGGCGCCGTGCGCAAGGAGCGTCTGCAATCGCTCAACGACGACGTGTTGCGGCTGCTGCGCCAGGCGCGCATTCAATTCACCGGCCGCGCCGTCGTCGGCAGCGGCGTGCAGGTGCGCATCACGCGCGACACCGACGTCGACAACGCGCTGGCCAAGCTGCGCGAACTGTCGACGCCTCTGTCCGGCATCCTCGGCACGTCGGGACAGCGCAGCGTCGACGTCGCGGCCAATGGCAACCTCATCACGCTGACGCCGAGCGACGCCGCGCTCACCGAGCGCATCCGCCAGGCGGTCGATCAATCGATCCAGATCATCGAGCGCCGCGTCAACGAGCTCGGCCTGGTCGAGCCGACCATCCAGCGCGAAGGCATCGACCGCATCCTGGTGCAGGTGCCGGGCCTGCAGGATCCGTCGCGGCTGAAGGAAATCCTCGGCAAGACCGCGAAGCTCGATTTCCGCATGGTCGATCAGTCGATGCCGGCGGAGCAGGCGGCGCAGACGCGCCCGCCCGCCGACTCGGAAATCCTCGACGGCGAGGGCGCGGTAAAATATTTGATCGAGAAGCGCGTGCTGGTCTCCGGCGCCGACCTGACCGACGCCCAGCCGGGTTTCGACCAGCGCACCAGTGAGCCCATCGTCAGCTTCCGCTTCAATTCGTCGGGCGCGCGCAAATTCGCCGAAGCCACCCAGGCCAATGTCGGCAAGCCGTTCGCCATCGTGCTCGACGACAAAGTGATCTCGGCACCGGTGATCCGCGAGCCGATCCTCGGCGGATCGGGCCAGATTTCCGGCAATTTCACCGTTCAGTCGGCCAACGATCTCGCCATCCTGCTGCGCGCCGGCGCGCTGCCGGCGCCGCTGACCATCATCGAGGAGCGCACGGTCGGCCCCGGCCTCGGCCAGGATTCGATCACCGCCGGCGAGCACGCCGCTTATGCGGGGGCGGCGCTGGTCATCGTCTTCATGTTCGCGACTTACGGCTTGTTCGGGCTGTTCGCCAATATCGCGGTCGCGGTGAACATCGCCATGATCTTCGGCGTGCTGTCGCTCCTGAGCGCCACGCTGACGCTGCCCGGCATCGCCGGCATCGTGCTCACGGTCGGCATCGCGGTGGATTCCAACGTGCTGATCTATGAGCGCATCCGCGAGGAGGTGCGCGCCGGCCGCAGCGCCATCAACGCCATCGATGCCGGCTTCTCCCGCGCGCTCGCCACCATCCTCGACTCCAACATCACCACGTTCATCGCCGCGGCCGTGCTGTTCTATATCGGCACCGGGCCGGTGCGCGGCTTTGCCGTGACGCTCGGCGTCGGCATCCTCACGAGCCTGTTCACCGCCTTCACGCTGACCCGCCTGATCGTGGCCTATTGGGTGCGGCTGTGGCGGCCGCGCACGGTTCCGATCTGATGAACGTTTGAAAGAAGCCCCGTGCGCCTTCTCCGCATCGTTCCCGATGACACCAAATTCGATTTCATGCGCTTCCGGCGCATCAGCTTTCCTGTTTCCGCGTTGCTGTCGATCGCGGCGATCGCGCTGTACTTCTTCCACGGGCTGAATTTCGGCATCGATTTCGTCGGCGGCACCTTGATCGAGGTGCAGACCAAGGCCGGGCCGGCCGACCTCGCCAAGATGCGCTCGACCATCGGCGGGCTGAAACTCGGCGATTTCCAGCTGCAAGAATTCGGCGCCGCGAACGACGTGCTGATCCGCATTTCCGAGCAGCCCGGCGGCGACGAGGCGCAGCAGGCCGCGGTGGCGAAGGTGCGCGAAGCGTTGGGCGAGGAGGTCGACTATCGCCGCGTCGAGGTGGTCGGGCCGAGTGTCTCGACGGAGTTGCTCGCTTACGGCACGATCGGCCTCGTGCTGGCGATCGGCGCGATCCTGATCTATCTGTGGTTTCGTTTCGAATGGCAGTTTGCGCTCGGCGCCATGATCGCCAACGTGCATGATCTGGTGCTGACGGTGGGCTTCATGTCGCTCACCCACATCGATTTCGACCTCACCAGCATCGCCGCGCTGCTCACCATTTTGGGCTATTCGCTCAACGACACGGTGGTGATCTACGACCGCATCCGCGAAATGCTGCGCCGCTATAAGCGCATGTCGATGCCCGATTTGCTCAACGTCTCGATCAACGCCACGCTGTCGCGCTCCATCGTCACCCACCTGACCGTGGCGATTTCGCTGCTGGCCCTGCTGCTGTTCGGCGGCCAGGCGATCCACAGTTTTACCGCGACCATGATGTTCGGCGTCGTGCTGGTCGGCACCTATACGTCGGTGTTCATCGCTTCGCCGATTCTGATCTATCTCGGCGTCGGCTCCAACCGCATGGAAGGCGCCGCCGAAGAGCCCGAGCCGCCGGCGGCCGCCGCGACCCCGCCACAGCGCGCGAGGACGCGCCGCTAGTGCAGGCGCCGCATCTGCCGCGCCAGGCGCTGATCGATGCCCATGGCGGCGGCGGGTTTCGTTTCGCCGGCATGTCGCACCGCGGCTCGCTGCTGTGCCTGCCGGACGGCATCTGGGCGTGGCCGGTAACGGCGCCCGCCGAATTGACCGAAGAGTCGCTGTCGCAGGTCTTCGCCCGCGCCGATGAGCTCGACTTTTTCGTCCTGGGCACCGGCGCCGCGCCGTGGATCATGCCGGAGCCGTTGCGAACGCGGTTTCGCGACGCGCGCATTTCGGTCGATGTCATGGCCACTGGGCCGGCGGTGCGCACCTATAACGTCATGCTGATGGAGAACCGCCGCGTCGGCGCCGGCCTGATCGCGATCGAATGACCTGCTAAAGTCCGGCGATGCAGGATGCGTTCTCCTATTGCGCCGAGCTGGTCCAGACCGCCGACCGCGACCGCTTTGTCAGTTCGCTGTTCGCACCGGCCGAGCATCGCGGCGCACTTCATGCGCTCTATGCCTTCAATGTCGAAATCGCGCGCGTGCGCGAGGTGGCGCGCGAGCCGCTGCCCGGCGAAATCCGCCTGCAATGGTGGAGCGAGGTTTTGCGCGGCGAACGGGCGGGGGAGGCGAGCGCCAATCCGGTAGCTTCGGCGCTGCTGACCGTGATCGAGCGCTATCAGCTCGCGGTACCTGCGCTGACGGCCTTGATCGATGCGCGCTGCTTTGACCTTTACGACGATCCCATGGCGCGGCTCACGGACCTCGAAGCCTATGCGCAGAAAACATCCTCGACGCTGTTAGCTTTCGCGGCGCAAATTCTTGCCGGCATGACGGGGGAGGGCGTCGATGCGTTCGCCAATCCCGCGGGAATTGCCTACGCCATGGCCGGCCTCATTCGCGCATTTCCGCTGCACGCCGCGCGCCGGCAGCTCTATGTGCCGCTCGAGCTGCTCGAGCGTCATGGGGTCGAGCCGCAGGATATATTCGCCGGCCAATCCTCGAAAAATCTTCGCGCCGTATTGGCGGACTTGCAGGACGTCGCCCGCCGCCGCCTCCTTGCGGCTCATCGGCAGCTGGCGACGCTACCCAAAACCGCATTGCCGGCGTTTCTTCCGGTCGCGCTGGTGCGGCCGTCGCTCGACCGCCTGGCGCGCAGCGATCCCTTCGCGCCCGCCGAGCTTTCGCCGTGGCGGCGGCAATGGCTGATCTGGCGCGCCGCGCGCAATCCGGCGCGCATCGCCGGCTAAGAAAAATCAGAACGCGAAGCGGTCGCGCAGATTGCGCCGCTCCGACACGATGCGCCCGACGATGGCGCGCTCGGCGTCGGTCTTGATCAGCGGCGCGATGAGGTCGAGCTGGTTCATGGCGACCAGCTCGAGAATTTCGCTGCGCACTTCGCCCTGCGGATTGCGCGGCAAGGCATCGACGACTTGCAGATGCTCGGGCCCCTTGGCGCCGAGAAAATCGAGCAGTTCGCGGTCGGTGGCGCTGCCTTCGACGAAGGCATAGAGGCCGGTGCCGGCGCGGCGGTCTGGAAACGGCACCACCGCCACGTCGCTGACCTGCGGGTGGGTCCGCAGCCGCGCCGCGATCTCCGGCGCCTCGCGCACGAAGCGCAGGCCGCGGCCCTCGCGGTCGGTGACATTGAGCCCGCGGGTGATGGCGTAATAGACCTTCTTGCCGGTCGCCATCCAGGCTCGGGTGATAAAACTCTTGCGCGCTAGCACGCGGCGCTCGGCCGAGGTGAGCGCGTCGGGCGCGTAGCGGCGCTTGTGTTTCAAAAGATGCCGCAAATCTTCGTATCGCGCGATACGAAACAGCGCGCTGCGGCGGCCGAAGCGGGAGGCGAGTTGGAAATCGGTGAGCGAGGCGCGGCCTTGGGCGTAGAGCCAGTTCTGCTCCTTGGCCAGGTCGTTGTGGCTTATGCCGGCGCGGTGCAACGTCCGCAACGCCCGCTTGGCGGAACGGAAATAGGCGGCATCGCCATAGGGCTTGGCGATGTGCAGCGGCACGCCATCGATCCAGCCGCGCACCAGCGCGCGGCGCCCGGCAAACAACAAAGGCGGCGCGATGCCGAGCTTGCCCGCGATGGCAAGCGCGCGGCGCTCGCGCCGGAACAACAGGTACGCCAGAGCGCGGCTCCACCACGGCACATGATCGAGGCGGCGCAGCACGGCATCGACCTCGCCGCGGTCGGTGCGAAAGCGGCCGCGCTCGATGGTCGAAAACACGTCGCGCTTGAGCACGACGCCGTCGCGCCAGCGCCCGCGGATTTCTTCCGGTGCGTCGTCCTCGACCATGCGCAAAGCGTCTAGCACATCACTCGGCGGCATGCGGCATGGCGGCGCCGATAAAGCCGTCGAGGTCGGCGAGCGCGCGGGCGCACAAAGCCTGTTTCCTGGCGTCCCGCCGCATGCCGGCGGCAGGTGGTGGAAACAGGCCGAAATTGACGTTCATCGGCTGGAACGAGCGCGGCCCTTTGTCGATGGTCTCGATGTGGCCGCCGGTGATGTGGCCGAGCAACGCGCCATGCGCGGTGGTCGGTGGCGGCAGGGCCGGGGTCTCGCCGAGCCGTTCCGCGGCGGCAAAGCGGCCGGCGAGGAGACCGATCGCCGCCGATTCGACATAGCCCTCGCAGCCGGTGATCTGGCCGGCAAAGCGCAGTCGCGGCGCCGTTCTGAGCCGCAGCGTCGGGTCCAGCAGTTTTGGCGAATTGAGGAAGGTGTTGCGGTGCAGGCCGCCGAGCCGGGCGAACTCGGCCTTGCCGAGGCCGGGGATGGTGCGAAAAATCCTCGCCTGCTCGCCGTGCTTCAGCTTGGTCTGAAATCCGACCATGTTGAACAGCGTGCCGAGCTTGTTGTCCTGCCGCAGTTGCACGACGGCATAGGGTTTCGGCCCCGGCCGATGCGGATTGGTCAGCCCGAACGGCTTCATCGGGCCATGGCGCAAGGTTTCGCGGCCGCGTTCGGCCATGACCTCGATCGGCAGGCAGCCGTCGAAATAGGGCGTGGCCTCGAACGCGTGGAACGCGGTTTTTTCCGCCGCCAGCAGCGCGTCGACGAAAGCGTCGTATTGCGCGCGCGTCAGCGGGCAATTGATGTAATCGGCGCCCGAGCCGCCGGGACCGGCTTTGTCGTAGCGCGACTGAAACCAAACCACGTCGAAATCGATCGAGTCGCGATGCACGATCGGCGCAATGGCGTCGAAGAAAGCGAGCGCGTCTTCGCCGGTCAGCCGGCGCAGCGTGTCGGCGAGCGCCGGCGACGTCAGTGGGCCGGTGGCAATGATGACGTTGTCCCACTCGGCGGGCGGCTCGGCAATTTCCTCGCGGCGGATGTCGATCAGCGGCTCGCTTTCGAGCGCCGCGGTGATGGCGGCGGCAAAGCCGTCACGATCGACCGCAAGCGCGCCGCCCGCCGGCAGCTTGTGGGCATCGGCGGCGTGCATCACCAGCGAACCGAGCCGGCGCATCTCGGCATGCAGCAGGCCGATAGCGCTGCCATCGGCGTCATCGGAGCGGAACGAGTTCGAGCAGACCAACTCGGCAAAGTCTCCGGTCTTGTGCACGGCGGTCGCGCGCACCGGGCGCATCTCGTGGAGCACCACGGGCACGCTGCGGCGCGCGACCTGCCAAGCGGCCTCGGCCCCGGCAAGGCCGCCGCCGATCACGTGGACGGGTCGTAAGCTACGCATCTAGCTCCCAAAATAGGCCTCATGCGCACGGCGAACAATCGGCGCGGGAATTTTGTGACAACCGGACGATCTAACGCGCGGTCGGTGTTAATATACCCGGCGGGGCAGGCAGGAAGTTCCATATGCTGGAAGTTGTCAGGCCCAAGGCCAGCGCCGCCGCGGCCACGGGCGGTTTCGACGTCGAGATTTTGTCGGTCGCGACCGCCAATCCGTCGTGCCAGCTCAGCCAGACCGAAGCCACGCGGCGCGCCAAAGAGATTTTTCCGCATTTGAAGGGTTTATGGCCGCTCTACGACAATACCGGCATCGAGCTGCGCTACAATTGTGAGCCGGTCGAATGGTATCTCAAGCCGCACACTTGGGAAGAACGCACCGCGGTATTCCAGAAGCACGCGCTCGACCTGTTGGCGGATGTGACGCTGCAGGCCACCGCAGCAGCCGGCGTCGCGCTCGACGCCATCGATATCCTCGTCACCAATACGATCACCGGGCTCGCGATACCGAGCCTCGACGCAAGACTGTTCAATCGCCTCAAGCTTAAGCCGACCGTCGAGCGGCTGCCGATCTTCGGTCTCGGCTGCGGCGGTGGCGTCGCCGGCCTGGCGCGGGCGACGCGGCTCGCGCAGGCGAGCGAAGGCGCGCATGTGCTGTTCCTCACCGTCGACCTGTGCAGCCTGTGCCTGCGCGTCAACGATCCGAGCCCGGCGATGTTCGTGTCCGCCGCTTTGTTCGGCGACGGCGCGGCCGGCGTGCTGTTGCGCAATACGGCGGGCGGCTCGCGCGGCGGGCCGCGCATTCTCGCCGTCGGCGAATGGTGCTGGCCCGACACCGAGCACATCATGGGCTGGGACATCACCGACGACGGTTTTGGCGTCGTGCTCAGCCCCGAACTGCCCTCGCTGTTGCGCAAGGCGCTGGCGCCGGCGTTGCACGATTTTCTCGACCGCAATGGCTTTCGCCTGTCGGATTTCAACGGCTTTCTGTTCCATCCGGGCGGCCGCAAGCTGATCGAGACCATGCAGGACGTGCTCGGCCTTGAGCGCGAGCGCTTTGAACACTCGTGGGAGGTGCTGCGAAACTACGGCAACATGTCGTCGGCGACCGCTTTGTTCGTGCTCGATCGGGCGCTCAAAGCCGGCGCGCGCGGCCCGCATCTGCTGGCGGCGTTCGGACCCGGCTTCTCCGCCTATTTCGTCGCGGCCGATCTGTGATGGTTTTCGGCACCGGCGCCATCCTTCTCGCTTACCTTACCGTGCAGCGCTTGGCCGAGCTGTGGTGGGCGAAACAGAACGAAGCGCGGCTCATGGCAGCCGGCGGCATCGAATACGGCCATTCGCACCTGCCGCTGATCATCCTGCTCCATGCAGCGTGGATGGCGGGGCTATGGCTATTGGCCTATGACCGTCCGGTCGAGCCGTTCTTTTTCGCCCTGTTCGTCGTCCTGCAGACGGCCCGATTTTGGGTACTGGCGACGCTGGGCCGGCGCTGGACCATTCGCATCATTGTCGTCCCCGGCGAACGGCTTGTCGCGGAAGGTCCGTACCGTTTTTTGCGTCATCCGAATTACGCCGTGGTGACCGGCGAGATCGCGGTCGTGCCGCTGGCGTTGGGCTTGCCGGTCTATGCGCTGGTCTTCTCGGTTCTCAATGCGGCGATGCTGGCTATTCGCATCACCGCCGAGAATGCCGCGCTGCATCGGACAAGCCGGATGGCGCCGCGCTGAATGGCGCCTTGCGGCGGCCGAAGTGCATTCCGACATAAGGTTTTGCGGCGCGGTTGGCTGGTGTTTGCGGCTCTGGTATAGCGCACGCCAGCCGGTGCATAATCGGCAAGAGGCTTGCATGGCAGTCGACGCAGATACGGTCCGCCGCGTTGCCCATCTGGCGCGCATCGCCGTCGCCGAGGATGAGGTCGCCGGTTTGCAGGGCGAGCTCAACGCGATCCTGGCTTTCGTCGAGCAGCTCGGCGAAGTCAATGTGGACGGTGTCGAGCCGATGACGTCGGTGACGCCGATGGCGATGAAAATGCGCGACGACAAGGTGACCGACGGCGGCATCCCGGATGCCATCATCGCCAATGCGCCGGCCAACGAGGATCACTTCTTTGTCGTCCCCAAGGTGGTGGAATAGCCATGTGCCTCGCTTGCGAACAGGACGCCATCTGGCTCGCTTATCTGGAGAGCAAGGGCCTGTTGAATCCCGACGATCCCGCCGCGGTCGATGCGCTGTTCTCGGCGTTCCCGGTGCAGCCGCTGCCGGTGCAAACGGAATGGGACGGCGCGACGCCGGAGGCGTCCGATACGACAGCGAAGCCGGCGGCTAAAAATCCATTTTCGTGTGACGATCCGACCAACGGATGACCGATCTCACCGCGCTGACCTTGGCGCAGGCGCGCGACGGCCTGCGCAAGAAGGAATTTTCCGCAAGCGAACTGACCGAGGCGCACCTCGCCGCCGTGGCGGGCGCTCGCGCGCTCAACGCCTTTGTGCTGGAAACGCCGGAGCGCGCCCTCGCCATGGCGCGTGCGTCGGACGCGCAGCTGGCAAAAGGGCAGGGCGGCCCGCTCGAAGGCCTGCCGCTCGGCATCAAGGATTTGTTCTGCACCGACGGCGTGCGCACCACGGCGTGCTCGCACATTCTGGAAAACTTCGTTCCCCGTTACGAATCGACCGTCACAGTAAATCTGTGGCGCGACGGCGCCGTCATGCTCGGCAAGCTCAACTGCGATGAATTTGCCATGGGCTCGTCGAACGAGACATCGCATTTCGGTCCGGTGGTGTCGCCGTGGCGGCGGCGCGGCGCTGACACCAAGCTCGTGCCCGGCGGCTCATCGGGCGGCTCGGCGGCGGCGGTGGCGGCAAATCTGTGCCTCGGCGCCACCGGCACCGACACCGGCGGCTCGATCCGCCAGCCGGCGGCGTTCTGCGGCATCGTCGGCTTGAAGCCCACCTATGGCCGCTGCTCGCGCTGGGGCATCGTCGCGTTCGCGTCTTCGCTCGACCAGGCTGGCCCGCTCGCCCGCACCGTGCGCGACTGCGCCATCCTGCTGCGCTCGATGGCGGGGCCGGATGCGAAGGACACGACTTGCGTCGACCGGCCGGTGCCGGACTATGAGAAGGCCGTTGGCGCGTCGATCAAGGGCATGCGCATCGGCATTCCGAGGGAATATCGCGTGCCTGGCATGGCGGCGGAAATCGAGGCGCCGTGGCGGCAGGGCGTGCAATGGCTGAAAGGTGCCGGCGCCGAAACCGTCGAAGTATCCTTGCCGCACACCAAATACGCGCTGCCGGCCTATTACATCGTGGCGCCGGCCGAAGCCTCGTCCAACCTCGCGCGCTACGACGGCGTGCGCTACGGGCTGCGTGTGCCCGGCCGCGACGTCATCGAAATGTACGAGCAGACGCGGCGTGAAGGTTTCGGCAAGGAAGTCCGCCGCCGCATCATGATCGGCACCTATGTGCTCTCCGCCGGCTATTACGATGCCTATTACCTGCGCGCGCAAAAGGTGCGCACCCTGATCAAGCGCGATTTCGAGCGCTGCTTTGCCGACGGCATCGACGCCATCCTGACGCCGACGGCACCGTCGGCGGCATTCGGCATCGGCGAAAAGGGCCGCGCCGACCCGATCGAAATGTATCTCAACGACGTGTTCACGGTGACGGTGAACATGGCCGGCCTGCCGGGCATTTCGGTGCCGAGCGGCCTCGACGCGCAGGGCCTGCCGCTCGGCCTGCAATTGATCGGCCGGCCGTTCGAGGAGGAGACGCTGTTCGCGCTTGGCTCCGTGATCGAGCGGGCTGCGGGAAGTTTTCCAACGCAATCGTGGTGGCGCTAGTGTTGGTAACGCGATCCGGAGCCGGATCATGACGCCGTCAGAATTCAAGCGCAGTCTGTCGACCAAGAAGCCGCCCGGCGGGCTGTCACCCGCGCTCACCGCATTGTGGTGGGCCGGCAACGATTCCTGGGACAAGGCCCATGCCATCGTCATGAGCGAGGACGGCGCGGACTGCGCCTGGGTGCACGCTTATCTGCACCGGGTCGAGGGCGACCGCGATAACGCCCGCTACTGGTATCGGCAGGCGCGGCGCGATCCGGCGACGGGCGAGCTTGCATCGGAATGGACGGCGATCGTCGCCGCACTGTTGCAATCCAAGCGGCGCTGAACCTGCAATCAATTGTCGTGCGAGCTTGGCGCCGCGGGTGGCGGAGTTTCTTTGCCTGTCGCCGCAATGGCCTCGCTGCGTTGTCGCGGCAGTGCCTCGGGGTGCTCCTTGAACAGGAAAGCAATCAATTTTTCGCGCAGCTCGGCGCACAGATTGGAGGCGTTGGCCGCCGAATCGGCGCTGACCAGAACGCGGACCTCGATCGAGTCCGGGCGCGCATTGGTGACCTGGACATTCGCGACTTTGCCGCTCGCGATTTTCGATTGCGCAACCAGCTCCGCGGCCTTTTCCCGGATGCGGTCGATCGGCGCGGCGTAGTCGAGGTAAAGCAGAACGCTGCCGATCGTGTTGGCGGCATGCCGCGTCCAATTGTAGAACGGTTTTTCGATAAAGTAGGTGAGCGGCACGATCAGCCGGCGCAAATCCCACAGCCGGACGACCACGTAGGTCGAGGTGATCTCTTCGATCCAGCCGTATTCGTTCTCCACGGTGACCGCGTCCTCGATGCGGATCGGCTGGGTCACCGCAAGCTGCACGCCGGCGAAGAGGTTGCTCAATACCGGCCGGGCCGCCAGGCCAGCGACGATGCCGGCGACGCCGGCGGACGCGAACAGGCTGACGCCATACTGGCGCACGGCGTCGAACGTCATCAGCACGAAGCCAGCGGTGATCAGGAAAATGACGGTGTCAAGCACGCGCAGCAGCACGCGCACCTGGGTGACGTGTTTGCGCGCCAACAGATTGTCTTCGACGTCGAGGCGGAATTTCCGCAGGTAGATCGTTGCGGCGATCTCGAGCGCAGCGGTCGCGATCCAGCCGAGCAGGAAAATCGTCGCCAGCAGCAGGCATCGCGCCAATATGGCCTTGGTCTCGGGCCCGAGCGGTGTCGTCGGCAGCGTGATGGCAAGGGCGAGCAGCAACAGGCCCAGCCGCGCCGGATTTTTCGTGGCGTCGAGGATCGACAGCAAGTAAGGCCGCCGTCCGCGCACGACGCGACGCACCGCGGCCAGAAGCGCGGCGTGCAACAGCCACGCGACCGCGACCGCGATCAAAAAAAGAACGAGGGAGACAGCCCACGGCGGCGCAAAGGAGAGCGCGTTGCGCACCGCGCTCAGCTCGGACTGCAGGTTTTGGGTGAGATCGGGCCACATGTCGCGGAATATAGCTGGAAACGCTTGAGAAAACGGCTGGTTTCATCCGGTTCCATGCTGGACAGGGTGGCTGCGAGGTGGCATCAAGCGGCCATTAAACAGGCCAGCGGCAACACGCGAGCGGCAATGAAAAGCTTCCTGCTGCGTTTTTTCACTTGGTGGAATGGCCAGACCTTCGGCACCCAGTTGTGGACCAAGCTCTATGGCGAGTTCGTCGGCGATGACGAATTCGGCAATCGCTACTACCGGACCAAGGGCGGCAAGATCGATCCGACGCTCGGCCTCGAGCGGCGTTGGGTGATCTATGACGGCGTCGCCGAGGCGTCTGCCGTGCCGCCGAGCTGGCATGGCTGGTTGCATCACACCGTCGATGTGCCGCCGACATTGGACAAGATCACGCCGCACCGCTGGGAGAAACCGCATCGGCCGAATTTGACCGGCACGCCCGCCGCCCATCGCCCGAGCGGATCGACGCTGGCCCAGGGCCGCCGGCCGAAGGCGACGGGGGATTACAAGGCGTGGTCGCCAGGAAATCAGTAATCAGTAATCAGGCATCAGGCATCAGGGATCAGGTATCAAGCTCCTGATCCCTGATACCTGATCCCCCGATCCCTGAACCCTGGTTTTGCCTCATTCGAAATGTTAACCGGGCGGGCCGCCACCGCGCCTGACCCGCGCCCAAGATCGCAAGGTTTCATGCTCCGCATCGCCGCTATCGTGCTCGTGATCGGCCTTGCCGCAGAGCCGGCCGCGGCGCAGTTCGGCAATATTTTCGGCAATCCGGGACCGCCGCGGCCGCCCGGAGACGTGCCCAATGGCGCCTTCCCGGCGCAGCCGCCGCCGGCCCAGCCACCGCCGCCGCCGTCCGCAGGGCCGCCGCCATCGGGCATCCAGGCGCAGCCGCTGCCGCCACCCCCCGGCGCCACAGCCGCACCGCCGCCACCTCCGCCGGTCCAGCGCGCCCGGGTCAACCCGGCTGCGCCGGCCAATCCGCAGCAGCCAGCCAATCCGGCGCAACCCGCCGATACCGCTCCGCAGTCGGACGACACCGTGGTCACCGAGACGCCGACGCAGAAAATCCCGAACGGCCGCGCGGTGTTTTCCGGTCTCGACAAGATCACCGGCCGTATCATTTCGTTCGACGCGGCGATCGGCGAAACCGTGCAGTTCGGCGCGCTGCAGGTCACGGCGCGGGCGTGCTACACGCGGCCGCCGACCGAAGCGACCAACACGGATGCTTTTGTCAACGTCGACGAAGTGACGCTCAAGGGCGAGATCAAGCGCATCTTCACCGGCTGGATGTTCGCCTCGAGCCCCGGCCTGCACGCCGTCGAGCACCCGATCTATGACGTCTGGCTGACCGATTGCGCCCAACCCGTCCAGGCGCCGGCGCCGGTGGCGCAAACAAACCCGACGTCGCCCGCTCCGGTGGCGCCGGCGCCCCAGCGCCCGCGCCAACCTCCGGCCCCGCGTCAGGTCGCGCCGGCACCTGCGCCGGCGCGCTGAGGCCGGTCACGCTTCGCTAAGGCGCGCCAACACGACCCCGCCGGGCACCGGACGGTCGAGCGCCAGCGCGCCGAAATCGCCCTCGCCGACGAGCGCGGCATCGAGCAGCTTGTGATAGGCCGGCCGGGTGACCTCGACGGCGCCGAAGGTGCGCAGGTGCTCGGTGACGAATTGGGTGTCGAGCAGGCGGTAATGACCGGCCTTCAGCCGCGCCACCAGATGCACCAGCGCAACCTTGGAAGCGTCGCGGGCACGGTGAAACATGCTCTCGCCGAAAAACGCGCGTCCGAGGCTGACGCCGTAAAGGCCGCCGACCAGTTCGCCGCCGTCATAGACCTCGACCGTGTGGCAGTCGCCGCGCTCGTAGAGTTTTCGGTACAGGGTATGAATGCGGGCGTTGATCCAGGTCCGGCTGCGTCCCGGCATCGGTTCCGCGCAGCCGGCGATGATGGCGTCGAAATCCCGGTCGACCGCGATGGTGAAGCGGTCGGATCGCACGGTGCGCGCCAGGCGATCGGGTACGTGGAAGCGGTCCAAGGGAATAACGCCGCGGCGTTCCGGCTCGATCCAATAGAGCGCCGGATCGTCGGCGCTTTCCGCCATGGGAAAGATGCCGCAGGCATAGGCCTTGAGCAGCACCTCCGGCGTGATGTCGATGAGTGCGGATTCGCGGCTGGCCATTGGATTCGTTTAACCGGCTCCCGGTTCCCGGTTCAAGAGGCGCTTTCGATTCCCCCAATTCCCGGCCGATATTAACGGTCCAACAACCACACCACTGCTAAGATTTTAATCAGCTTGAACGCTTTGGCGTACCGAGCGTTGGCGAAACAATTGCAAAGCGTGTCGAGCTGCCGCAGTGGAACCGAACGTCAAAGCGACCGAACCGATCCATGTCCTCGTTGTCGAAGACGAGATTCTCATCAACGAGTGGGTGACGCAGTCGCTGGCGGAGCAGGGTTTCACGGTACAGTCGGTCACCAACGCCGCTGACGCGCTTGGGCATCTGACGTCTGATCCGGTGGACGTGCTGTTCACCGATATCAATCTGCCCGGCAAGATGGACGGCGCCGCCTTGGCACGCCGCGCCCGCGAGCTGTTGCCCAATCTTTCCGTGGTCTACGCCTCGTCGCGCGCCACCATGCTGGCGCCCGACGCGCGCGTGCCGGGCGCCATCATCGTGCCAAAACCCTACCGGCCGGAACTGGTCGGCCGATTGCTGGCGGCCGTGCTACGCCAGGCCGCGACCGGCGTGCCGGTGTGATTATTGCTCCGACTCGCCGCGGGCGAGGAACTCTTCCAGCCAGTGGATGTGGTAATCGCCGTCGATGATGTCTTTTTCCTGCGCCAGGGCGCGGAACAGGGGAATGGTGGTCTCGATGCCGTCGACGACGAATTCGTCGAGCGCGCGCTTGAGCCGCATCAAACATTCGCCGCGCGTCTTGCCGTGGACGATGAGCTTGCCGACCAGCGAATCGTAGAACGGCGGGATCGCGTAGCCGTGGTAGACGGCGGAATCGACCCGTACGCCCAAGCCGCCGGGCGGATGGTAGTGGACGATCTTGCCCGGCGACGGCCGGAACGACACCGGGTTCTCGGCATTGATGCGGCATTCGATGGCGTGGCCGTGAAATTTCACGTTGTCCTGGGTCAGCGTCAGATCGCTGCCGGCGGCGACGCGGATCTGCTCGACGACGAGGTCGATGTCGGTGATCATCTCGGTCACCGGATGCTCGACCTGGATGCGGGTATTCATCTCGATGAAGTTGAACTTGCCGTCCTCGTAGAGGAATTCGACGGTGCCGGCGCCGAGATATTTGATCTCGCGCATCGCCTTGGCGACGGTTTCGCCGATCTGATCGCGCACGGCGGTGTTGAGCGCCGGCGAGGGGCCTTCTTCCCAGACTTTCTGGTGGCGCCGTTGCAGCGAGCAGTCGCGCTCGCCGAGATGGATGGCGCGGCCTTTGCCGTCGCCGAGCACCTGGATTTCGATGTGGCGCGGCCGCTCCAGGTATTTTTCCAGATAAACCGTGTCGTCGCCGAACGCGGCCTGCGCCTCGGCGCGCGCCACGGCGAGGCCCGCCGCCATCTCGGCCTCGGCGCGGATCACCTTCATGCCGCGACCGCCGCCGCCCGCGGCCGCTTTGAGCATCAGCGGAAAGCCGAAGTCACGCGCCAGGCGGAACGCCTCGGCGTCGGAGGCGACGCCGCCGTCGGAGCCGGGGAGGATCGGAATGCCGAGCTTTTGCGCGGCGCGCTTGGCCGCGATCTTGTCGCCCATCAGGCGGATGTGCTCGGGGCGCGGGCCGATGAAGTGCACGTTATGCTCGCCGAGAATTTCGGCAAAGCGCGCGTTCTCCGACAGAAAGCCGTAGCCGGGATGCACGGCATCGGCGCCGGTGATCTCGCAGGCCGCCAGCAGCGCCGGCACGTTGAGGTAGCTGTCCTTGGCCGGCGGCGGCCCGATGCAGACGCTCTCGTCGGCGAGGCGCACGTGCATGGCGTCCTCGTCGGCTGTCGAATGCACGGCGACGGTCGGAATGCCGAGCTCCTTGCAGGCGCGCAGCACCCGCAGCGCGATCTCCCCCCGATTGGCGATGAGGATTTTGTCGAACATCGAGTGGTCACTCGATGATCATCATCGGCTCGCCATACTCGACCGGTTGGCCGTCTTCGACGAGGATTTGGATCACTGTGCCGGAGCGCGGCGCTGGGATTTGATTCATCGTCTTCATCGCTTCGATGATGAGCAGCGGCTCGCCGGCCTTCACCTGGCCGCCGACCTCGACGAAGGGCCGCGCGCCCGGCGCCGAGCCGAGATAGACGGTGCCGACCATGGGCGAGACGACGGCGCCGGGATGCTGTGTCGGGTCGATCGGCACCGCGGCCGCAGCCGGGACCGCGACGCTGCCAGGCGCCTCTGCCGATCGCCGCGGGCTTGGCGCGCTGAGGTGGCGGGCGACGCGGACCGACACGCCGTCGCGCTCGAACTCGATCTCGGTGAGCCCGGTTTCGTCGAGCAGCTTCGCCAGCTCGCGGATGACGTCGTGGTCGATCGCTGGCGTCTTCGGCATGGATGGGTTTCCGGGCTTGCGCGCCACGATCAATCCTTGCCGCCGGTCTTGGTGCCGATCTTGGCGCCGATCATGTCCGCGACGCCGGCAATGGCGAGCGCGTAGCCCTGCACGCCGCAGCCGGCGATTACCGCGCGCGCCGCCTTCGAAATATAGGAGTGATGGCGGAATTCCTCGCGCTTGTGGATATTGGTGATGTGTACCTCGATGATCGGCACTTCGAGCGTGAACAATGCATCGAGAATGGCGATCGACGTCGTCGTATATCCCGCCGGATTGATGATGAGGCCGACGGCCTTCTTGGCGCGCGCTTCCTGAATCCAATCGACGATCTCGCCCTCGTGATTGGATTGGCGAAACACAAGCGCAAGTCCGTGATGCTTCGCGGTCGCGCGGCAGAGCTTTTCGACGTCGGCCAGCGTGGCGCGGCCGTAGAGCTCGGGCTCCCGGGTGCCGAGCAGATTGAGATTGGGTCCGTTCAGGACATAGACGGTCTTCGGCATTTTATAGGACCCGGCTGCAATCGCGGCGGGCGAGCGCCCGCCGTGCTGCCCAGTTTATAGGGAAGCCCCCCATAAAGGGGAAGCCGGGTGGCGCCATCGGGACCGCCACGATGAAACCCAAAATCCGCCACCGCCGGCCCGCGACCGCACCACAGAGCGGACCGAGATTCGCGGCGCGACCATCATTGGGAGGGGATTCCATGCGCCGCAGAGCATTTGTGCATCTTATTGCGTCTTTCCTTGCGTCGCTTCCATTCGCTGCGTCTGCCTTTGCCGCCGATGGCATCCAGGTCTCTGGACCAATCGTTCACGACAATCTTGCGATCTATCTCGTGCACGGCGCGGCGGCCGGCGGTGCCGGCGGTGCCGTGCCGCTGACCTTGCAGGAGGCGCTGGCCAAAGGCGCCGTCAAAGTCCGCGAGACCGGCAGCGTCAACACGCTGACGGTGGAGAATACCGGCAAGGACGAGGTCTACGTTCAGGCCGGCGATATCGTGAAGGGCGGCCAGCAGGACCGCGTGCTGTCGGTCGATCTGTTGTTGCCGCCGCGTTCCGGTGCGGTGTCGATCGCGGCATTCTGCGTCGAGTCCGGCCGCTGGACGGCGCGCGGCAACGAGGACGTCAGGCAATTCTCGAGCGCCGCCGCGGCCATGCCCTCGCGCGAGGCGAAAGTCGCGATGCGGGCCTATGTCGCAACGGCTGCGCCGCCGGCTGGTGCTGCTGCCTCTGCGGTTTCTGCATACGCGGGCGGTGCGGGGGCGGGCGAAAGCCAGCAGGAAATCTGGGCGCTGGCGCGCAAGACCCAAGACAGCTTATCGCGCTCCGTCGGCGCGCCGGTGGCGGCGCCGGCCTCGCCGTCGAGCCTGCAGCTGTCGCTCGAAAACGAGGAGCTCAAGCAGGCCCAGGCCGCCTATATCGCGGCGCTGCGCGGGGCAGGCGAAAACGGTGACGATATCGTCGGCTACGTCTTCGCCATCAACGGCAAGATCAACAGCGGCGACGTCTATGCCTCGAACGCGCTGTTTCGCAAAATGTGGAGCAAGCTGCTCGCCGCCAACGTCACCGAGGCGATCAGCGTGAAAGAGGCTTCCGGCGCGGCGCCGGCGCCGCCGGTCAAGGACGTGGAAGCATTCCTGGCCAAGGCATCGGCCGGCGCGACGGCCGAGCGCGCGATCAATGCCAGCGTTCATCTGGCAACGCTCGACGGCGACGCGTCGCTCTATGCCGAGACGCGCCGCGCCGACGGCAGCTGGGTGCATCGCAACTATCTGGCCAAGTGATCTGGCAAGTGATCTGGCCAAGGTGACGGCACGCATGAAAAACCCTCCCCCGGCAGCGGGGGAGGGCGATCGTCTGGCGAGCCTTCAGGCGAAAGTGCTTATTTCCGCGCCGCGGCGATCTTATCCTTCAGCGAGTCGAGGCCGACCGCGCCGACCACCAGCTCGGCACCGACCACATAGCTCGGCGTGCCGTTGACGCCGAGCGCGTCGGCGAGCTTCATGTTCTCGTCGATGGTGGTCTTGACCTCGTCGCTGTTCATATCCTTCTCGATGCGCGCCATGTCGAAGCCGACCTCTTTGGCGGCGGCAAGCGCGTGCGCCTTGTCGGCCGGGCCGCGGCCGCCGAGAAGCTTCTGGTGGAATTCGAGATACTTCTTCCCGGTCGGGTCCTGCATGCGGGCCGCGACCGCGACATGAGCGGCTTCGACCGAGCCCTCGCCCAGGACCGGAAATTCCTTGAGCACGAATTTGATGTTCGAATCGGTCTTCAAGAGCGTCAGCATGTCGGGCAGCGCCCGCTTGCAGTAGCCGCAATTGTAATCGAAGAACTCGACGACGATGGTGTTGCCCTGCGGATTGCCGAGCACCACCTGATGCGGCGAGTTGAAGAGCGTGGCGTTGTGGTCCTTGATCGTGCTGCGCGCCTTTTCGGCGTCGGCTTCCTGCTGCTTCTTTTCCAGCGCCGCCATGGCCTCCTGCAGCACTTCGGGGTGCTTGAGCAGGTAATCCTTGATGATGCCCTCGATGGCTTGCCGCTGGTCGTCGGAGAACGACTGCGCCGAAGCGGCAGGCGCCAACAGCACCGTCGCCGCGAGCAACGACACGAACAGGGCCGGGCGCGAGCGCCTCGCAAAAGTGCCGTTCATGGGATCGTCCTTCCGATGATCATTTTCTCAGCGGGTTGTGGCTGAGGTTCTTGTTGAAAGCAACTATGTCGTCGGCACGCACCCAGCCGGGCGACCCGATGGGAAAACGCTCCTTGGCCCGGGCGGCAAGCTGCCGCGCCGTCTTGTTGTCGCCGCGGGCAAAGGCGGCCTGCGCCGAAGCCAGATCGGCGTCGGCCAGATCGCCCTTGTGGCCATAGGCCATCGCCAGCTGCAGATAGGCATCGGCCGCCTCGGGCTCCTTGGCGAGCGCCGAGCGCAGTAGCGGAATGGCTTCCTCGACCTGCTTGGCATCGTTGGTGGCGATCAGCGCCTGCGCCAGCGTGATCTGGATCAGCGCCGGATCGGGCGCCAGCTGAACCGCATGGCGCAACGGCGGGATCGCGGCCGCCGGGTGCCCGGCTTCGAGCAGCGCCTGGCCTTTGAGCTCGTAGAAATACGGATTGTTCGGCATCGACGCGATCAGGGCATCGATCTGCCCGGCCGCATTGTGCAGATCGCCGAACCGGTACGCCGAGATGGCGCGCGCATAGCGGGCCGGCATGCTGTTGTCGGTCAATGGATAGCGCCGCAGCACCGCGTCGGGCTTCTCGATGAAGCCGTACATCTTCGCCCGCATCATGTCGTGGCGGAATTGCAGCTCGGGCGGATCCTTCTTGTCCCAGTACGGCGTCTTCACCAGTTCGGCGAGCGCTGCCATGCGCTCGCTCGGCATCGGATGGTTCTGCACATAGGGATCGACAAAACGTGCCGAGAACATCGACTCGTCGGCGAAGCGCTTGAACGTGTCGTACATGCCCTTGGCCGATTGGCCGGTCATGGTCAAAAAACGTACGCCGGCGCGGTCGGCTGATTCCTCCTGGCCGCGCTGATAGGCGAGCAGCGTGTTCTGCAAATAGGCTTGCGGGCCGGAAATGACGGCGCCGCCGATATTGGCCATGTCCGGATTGTTCGAGCGCGCGCCGGCCGCCATGGCGCCGACGCCAAGCAGCATCGCGATGATCGCGGCGGTCTGCGCATTGGCGAGCTCCTGGCGCATCTTCGACAAATGGCCGCCGACGATGTGGCCGGTCTCGTGGGAAAACACGCCGATCAATTGATTCGGTGCCGTCGTCTCCATCAGCGCGCCGGCATTGACGAAGATGTGGTGCGCATCCATGACGAAGGCGTTGAATGTCTTATCGCTGATGATGACGACCTGGATGCCCTGATTGCTCAAGCCCGCGACCTTGAGGATCGGTGCCGCATAGTCGCGCAGCAATTGCTCGATCTCGGCATCGCGAATCATGGGGATGCCGGCATTGGAGCCGTTCTGGGCGCGCGCCGGCATGCTGGCCAGCGCCACTGCCGCGGCGGTGAAGAGCGCAATGGCGCGGGAAGCTGGCCTCACCGGGCGCACCTTGCTAGGAGGACTTGTTGGAGTCATCTGGGACAGTTTTGGTCCCTCTGTTGGGACCCAAGCTATGAACGCCGGTCACGGTCAACACAAGGCCGACACGGTCGCCGCGCCGAAGCCAGCCGCCACGAAAGCCGCCGAATACGGCAGCAGCGGGGCGGTGCCGGGACGGCCCATAGCCGGCATATAAAGGCGAATTTTATGCTCGATAAGGCACAGCGCCTTCTGCAGCCGTCGGCCCGCAGCGCGGTGCCGCCGTTCATGGTGATGGACGTCATGGCGGCCGCGGCGCGGCTCGAGGCGCAAGGCCGCCGCATCATCCACATGGAGGTCGGCCAGCCGGCGGTGGGCGCGCCGGCGACCGCGATCGCCGCGGCGCGGACGGCACTGTCGGCAGGGCCGCTCGGCTATACCGAAACGCTCGGCATTGCATCGCTGCGCCGGCGCATCGCCAAGTCTTATGCCGAACGGCACGGTCTCGACATCGATCCGGCGCGCATCGTCGTCACCACCGGCTCGTCCGCCGGATTCGTCCTGGCGTTTCTCGCAGCTTTCGAGGCGGGAGACCGCGTCGCCATGGCGCTGCCCGGCTATCCGCCCTATCGCCATATCCTCACCGCGCTCGGCTGCGAGCCGGTATGGATCGAGACCAATGCGCAGACGCGATGGTCGATCACCAGCGAAGGGCTGTTAGCGCTGCACCGCGCGCGGCCGCTCAAAGGCGTGATCGTCGGCTCGCCGGCCAATCCGACCGGGACCATGATGACCGCGCAAGCGCTCACCGCGCTGATCCGCTGCGCCGAGGACGCCGGCATCGCTTTCATATCGGACGAGATCTATCACGGCCTCGATTATGCCTTCGCGGCGGAAAGCGCCGCGCGCCTGTCCGACGACGCCATCATCATCAATTCGTTTTCCAAATATTTTTGCATGACCGGATGGCGGATCGGTTGGATGGTGGTGCCGCCACAGCTGGTGCGGGCGGTCGAGCGCCTGCAGCAGAACCTTGCGATATCGGTGCCGACGCTGTCGCAGATCGCCGCCGAAGCGGCATTCGATGCGCGCGCGGAGCTCGACGAAGTCAAGCACGGTTACGAGGAGAACCGGCGCATTCTGCTCGAAGGACTGCCGCGCGCCGGGCTCGATTCATTCCTGCCGGTCGACGGTGCCTTTTATCTCTACGCCGACGTCTCGCGCTTTTCGACCGACAGTTTCGCCTTCGCCACGCGCATGCTGGAGGAGGCCGGCGTCGCGGCGACCCCGGGCGTCGATTTCGATCCGCTGCACGGCCGCAATTTCCTGCGCCTGTGCTACGCCGGTTCGCGCCAGGAGATGCACGAAGCGGTCGAGCGCATCGGCACGTGGCTGAAGAACGGACGGTCGTGATGCGCGTGATTTTCTCCAAACGAGGTTAGACGATGAGCGAGGCTTTGTTCGACGTTCTGCGCAAGGTGACCACGGCGACGATCACCACCATGCTGTTGAAGAAGGGCATCCGGCGCTGCTGGATGAACGGCCCAAAGCCGCTCGTCTCCAGCGGCGAGCGCATCATCGGCCCGGCCTTCACCTTGCGCTTCGTGCCGGTGCGCGAAGATTTGGCGACGCCGGAAAGCTGGGCCAGTCCGATCTCGACCCGCGCGGCAATCGAGGACATGCCCGAAGGCGTGATCGCGGTCGCCGACGCCATGGGGGTGCCGAGCGCCGGCATTTTCGGCGACATTTTGTGCGCGCGGATGAAAAAGCGGAACGTCGCGGCGCTGGTCACCGACGGCGTCATGCGTGACCGCGCCGGCGTCTTGACCAGCGCGCTGCCGGTGTGGTGCGCCGGCGTCGCCGCGCCCGCTTCGGTCAACGGCCTGACCTTCGTCGGCTGGCAGCAGCCGATCGGCTGCGGCGGCTGCGCCATTTTCCCGGGCGATGTGGTCGTGGCCGACGACGACGGCGCCGTCGTCATTCCGCTGGCCTTAGTGGATTTCGTCGCCCATGAAGGCGCCGAGCACGAGCTTTACGAAAGCTGGGTGTTCAACGAGGTCGAGAAGGGCGTGAAGCTGCCCGGCCTCTACCCGCCCAATGACGATGCCAAGGCGCGTTATGCGGCGTGGCGCAAGACGCGCGGATGAACGTGGGCGAGTGGACTACAGGTTCGCCTTGCAACGGGTAGGGGAGGAGGACTGAGCGTGTTCTTCATCCTGTCCAAAATTTTCGGCTTCTTCGCACTGCCATCGAACATTCTGATATCGATCGGCATCGCCGGTCTCGTTCTGCTATGCACGCGCTTTACCCGGCTGGCCAGTTGGCTCGTCGTGACCAGCATCGCGCTCATCGCCGTCGCCGGATTGTCGCCGCTCGGCAACGCCTTGATCCTGCCGTTGGAGCAGCGTTTCCCGCTCTGGGACGCCTCGCGCGGCGCGCCCGATGGCATCGTCGTGCTCGGCGGTGCGATCACGCTCGACGTATCGGCGGCGCGCGGTGCGGTCGCGCTCAACGAAGCCGCCGAGCGCATCACCGCCGCCGCCGAGCTGGCGCGCCGCTATCCGAACGCGCGCATCGTCTTTTCCGGCGGCAACAATTTTTTGCTCGCCAGCGAAGCGGTCGAGGCGGCCGTCGCGGTGAAGGAGTTCGAGGCGCTCGGCATCCCGCACGGGCGGATCACCGCCGAGGAACAGTCGCGCAACACCATCGAGAACGCGGTGTTCTCGCGTCTGCTCGCCAATCCGCAGCCCGGCGAGCGCTGGATCCTGGTGACCTCGGCCTACCACATGCCACGCGCGATGGCGGCATTTCGCGCCGCCGGCTTTCCGATCGAAGCCTATCCGGTGGATTGGCGTACGCGCGGGCCGATCGATGCGTTGCAACCATTTGCCTCGCTGGGCGACGGCTTGCGCCGCACCGATACCGCCGTTCGCGAGTGGGTCGGGCTGTTGGTCTACCGGATCACCGGCAAGACCGTGGAATTGTTCCCGGCGCCCTGATAGCCGCGCGCTAACCCTTCCTGAAAACTCCCGTCTCATTTTGGGACTTTTTACCAATCCTTCATCCCGGGCCGCGATGCTGGCAGGGCTGAGGACCGGATTTGAGTCGGGCGAAAGTCTTGCGTCACGTCTCGGCGAGGTGTCCTCGGGGGGTTGGACAAACATGTCTATGGATACGCATGCCGCGCTCGAAACCGAGTTCGACGCCATTCATGTCGAAGCTCTGTCGGCCGGCCGATGGGTCGAGACCGCGCTGACGGCGTTGTGCACGGCGTCGGCCATTCTGTTCGTTTCGTTTATCGCGGTTGTGACCGGTCTCGTCTGATCGACGGCGCCACCGCCGCGCGCGAGCACGCGCGTCGTCAACTCTCTTGATGCTTTTGCAGCCTGAATGTTGCGCAGGCCAGATCTGCGCTACACTCGCGCCATGGCTCTGCATCTGGTGATCGGCAACAAAAACTACTCGTCGTGGTCGTTCCGGCCATGGCTTGCCATGAAGGTCGCCGGAATCGCGTTCGAGGAAACCGTCATTTCGCTCGAGGCGTCCGATTTCAAGGCGCGGGTGACCGCGCTGAGCGGCGCCGGCAAGGTGCCGGTGCTGATCGACGGCGCGACCCGGGTCTGGGAATCGCTCGCCATCCTCGAATATCTCGCCGAGAAATTTCCCGCGGCCGCGCTATGGCCGAAAGACGAAAGCGCCCGCGCGCAAGCCCGCGCCGTTGCCGCCGAGATGCATGCCGGATTTGTGCCGTTGCGAAATCTCTTGCCGATGAATGTCTGGCGGCCGGTGCAGCCGCGCGCACTCGACGACGGATCGAAAACCAATGTGGCGCGCATCGAAGAAATTTGGCGCGACTGCCGGGCGCGCTTCGGCGCCGGCGGGCCGTTTCTGTTCGGCGCCTTCGGCGCCGCCGACGCCATGTATGCGCCGGTCATTTGGCGCTTCCACACTTACGCGGTCGCTGTGGGCGACGCGGCGCGTGATTACATGCGCGCCATGATGGCGCTGCCGGCGTGGAGCGAATGGCGCGACGCGGCGCGGCGCGAGCCCTGGGTGCTGCCGCACGACGAGGTCGATTGGCCGCAGGTGCTGCGCGAGTGACGTGTAGCCCGGATGGAGCGAAGCGTAATCCGGGGGGAAGATTTGCCGGGAGCGTTGCTCCCGGATTTCGCTACGCTCCATCCGGGCTACGCAAGCGCCCTTCCAGTTCAAGCAATAGCGGCAATTGGTAAGCGATAATCTTGGTTCTGGCGGCCGGCACCGCGAAATAGGCGATACGGTCGATCTCAGGAAAACTCTGCCGTTTGCCCGATTTCGGCGGCCATTCGATCTCGAACGTGTTGCTGGCGAACGCCGAAAGCTGCAAATCCACCTCGACCGCGAAGGCGTGCACGACCTTTCCGCTCTTTTGGTTAACCGGCGTGAGCGCGATCAATTCGCCCTCTGCCGTCAGATTGGTCTCTTCCGTGAATTCGCGCCGTGCCGCCGCGGCAAGATCTTCGCCCGGGTCGATCAGGCCCTTGGGGATTGTCCAGACGCCATCGTCTTTTTTGGCCCAGAACGGGCCGCCCGGATGGGCGAGCAGCACTTCGAGCGCCGGTTTGCGCCGGAACGCCAAAATGCCGGCGCTGATCTCTCTGCGGCGCATCGGCGCAGCTCCGGTTGCTGCGGCTACCTACCGCAGGACTTTTTGCCCGGCCCTTGCCAAATAGGCTAGTGTCTGCATGATTTTGTCACGATTACGCCCACAATGCCTCCTTCCTCGCCCGAGCTCGTTTCGAGCGCGTCGGGGATGGGGGCATGCCGAACCATTTCCTGCACGGGAGCCAACACCAATGCGATATGGATTCATCGCCGCCCTTGCCGCTTTCGCGGTTTGCCTGGCGCCGGCCGTCAAGGCCGACGACGCGCCGAAAGACGTCAAGGGGCTTTTCCTGATGAGCGACTATCCGGCGGTGACGCTGCGGCCGGGCGAGACCTCCACCGTCAGTCTGCGCATCCAAAATTACGACATGGCGCCCGAGCGTTTGGCACTGTCGGTGTCCGGCGTGCCGTCCGGCTGGACGGCGACACTGCTCGGCGGCGGCCAGCCGGTCGCCGCGGCGATGCCGGCGACCAATTCCAGCGTTGCGCTGTCGCTGCGCCTCGACGTGCCGAAGGACGCGGCCATGGGCACGCAGACGCTCACCGTCGCTGCCGCCGGCGGCGCGACCACGCTGCAATTGCCGATCGCGGTGACGCTGGCCAAGGATTTGCCGGCCAAGCTGACGGTAACGCCGCAACTTCCCGAATTGCGCGGCACGGTGAAGTCGAGCTTCGAGTATCAGCTCAACATCAAGAACGACAGCGGCAAGAAGCTGACCATCAGCCTGTCGGCGCAGGCGCCGCAGAATTTCGACGCCACCTTCACCGAGCAATACGGCAGCCAGGAGCTGAGCGCGGTGCCGGTCGACGCCGGCCAGACCAAGGACGTCAAGCTCAAAGTCACGCCGCCGAACACCGCGGCGGCCGGCGCCTATAAGGTCTCCGTGCGCGTCGCCGCCGAAGACGCTTCCGCGACGGCCGAGCTCGGCCTCAACATCACCGGCCAGCCGAAGATCGACATCAGCGGCCGCGAGGGGCTGGTTTCGACGCGCGCCTCGGCGGGCAAGGAAACGACCGTGCCGGTGGTCATCACCAATACCGGCACGGCGCCGGCCGAGGACATCCAGCTCTCCGGCTCGGCGCCGAGCGGATGGAAGGTCACCTTCGAGCCGAAGACCATCGATCGCATCGCGCCGAACGACAACAAGGAAGTCCAGGCGCTGATCACGCCGACCGAGAAGGCGATCGCCGGCGACTATGTGACGACGATGCGCGCCTCGGCGCGCGGCGAGTCGGCGTCCAGCACTTTCCGGGTGACGGTGACGACCTCGACCATGTGGGGCATCGCCGGCGTCGGCATTATCGGCGTGGCGCTCCTGGTCATGGTCGGTGCGGTGGCGAGGTTCGGCCGCCGATGAGTGAGGACACCGTCATCGAGGCCAGCAGCCTCACCAAGACCTACGGCAAGGCGGTCGCGGTCGACCATATCTCGTTCACCGTCGGCCGCGGGGAGATTTTCGGTCTCCTCGGCCCCAACGGCGCCGGCAAGACCACCACCATCCTGATGCTGCTCGGCTTGACCGACATTTCCGGCGGCGAGGTGCGCGTGCTCGGCTTCAATCCGGCGCGCGAGCCGCTCTCGGTCAAGCGCCGCGTCGGCTATCTGCCCGACACCGTCGGGTTCTACGACGGCCTCACTGCCTCCGACAATCTGCGCTACACCGCGCGCCTGATCGGCTTTCGGCTCGCCGAACGCGAGAAACGCATCGCCGAAGCGATCGAGCGGGTCGGGCTTGCCGAATTTGCCGACAAGCGCGTGGCGACGTTCTCCCGCGGCATGCGCCAGCGCCTCGGCCTTGCCGAGATTTTGATGAAGGGCGCGCAGATCGCCATCCTCGACGAGCCGACCTCGGGCCTCGATCCGCACGCCACCGCCGAGCTCCTCGGCATCATTCGCGGCTTCAAGAGCGAAGGCGTGTCGGTGCTGCTGTCGTCGCATCTGCTCGAACGGGTGCAAAGCGTGTGCGACCGCGTCGCCTTGTTCAGCGGCGGTAAGATCGCGTTGATGGGCTCGGTACCCGACCTCGGGCGGCAGGTTCTCGGCGGCGGCTATGTGGTCGATATCGAAGCCGACGGCGTCGGCCTGGCCGAGCGGCTTGCGCTCATTCCCGGCGTCAGCGGCGTCGAGAAGACCGGTGTCGGCAAATTGCGGCTGCATGCCGACCGCGACGTGCGGCCGGAAGCGGCGAATGAAGTCGTCGCCATGCAGGGCCGCCTGAAATTCCTCGGCGTGCAGGAGCCGAGCCTGGAGGCGATCTACACCCGCTATTTCGAGGCCACGCCCGGCGAGACTTTGAGCGAGGGACAGCTTCATGCAGCGTGAAGGCTCGGCCTTTCAAGGTCTCGGCGTGGTCATGCTCAAGGAGCTGTCGGACCACCTGACCAGCGTGCGCATGCGCGTGCTCGAATGGCTGGTCGTGCTGGTGGCGCTTGCCGCGCTCTACGGCGCCATCCAGCAGATCAAGGACACCACCGCGGAAGACCCGTTCCTGTTCCTGCGCCTGTTCACCACCTCGCGCGATCCGCTGCCGTCGTTCGTGTCGTTTCTGTCGTTCCTGGTGCCGCTGATGGCGATCGGGCTCGGCTTCGACGCGGTCAATGGCGAGCATAACCGGCGCACGCTGTCGCGTATTTTGGCGCAGCCGATCTACCGCGATGCTCTGCTGTTCGGCAAATTCCTCGCCGGCCTGGTGACATTGTCGATCAGCTTGGTCACGCTGTGGCTCTTGGTGATCGGGCTCGGGCTCCTCCTGATTGGCATCCCGCCCGGCGCCGAGGAGATCGCCCGCAGTTTTGTCTTTCTGCTGGTGACCATTGTTTACGCCGGCGTGTGGCTGGCGCTGGCGCTATTGTTTTCGATCCTGTTTCGCTCGGCCGCCACTGCCGCGCTGGTCACGCTCGGCCTGTGGCTATTGATCACCTTCATCTGGCCGGTGCTGGCCGGTGCAATCGCCCAAATCATCGTGCCGCCGGATCCGCGATACGCGGCGCTCGGCTTGCAGACGCCCGGCACCGCGCAGCTCGAGCAAATCCTGGCGCGGTTCTCGCCGTCGACCTTGTTCGCCGAGGTGGTGGTGGCGCTGCTCGACCCGACCACGCGGGCGCTCGGGCCGATCTATCTCAGCCAGCTGCAGGGCGCCGTGCTCGGCGCGCCGCTGCCGCTCGCTTCCAGCGTGCTGATCGCATGGCCGCAGATCGTAGGCATGATCGCCACCGCCATGCTGCTGTTCGTCATTGGCTACGTGGTGTTCCAGCGCCAGGAAGTGCGCGCCTGATAAAGCATAGCGGGCCGTTGCGCTCCGAGGCTTTGCGTAGTGGAATCCCTCCCGGTGGGAGGGATTCGTGGCCGTCATCAAAACGACCGCCGACATCGCTTCGCAGGAGTTCCGCACCAACCAGGCTGCCATGCGCGCCCTGGTCGCCGAGCTCGAGGCGCAACGCGCCAAGGCGGCCGAAGGCGGCCCGCCGCAAGCCCGCGAGCGCCACCTGGCGCGCGGCAAACTTCTGCCGCGCGAGCGGGTGATGACGCTGATCGATCCGGGCACGCCGTTCCTGGAACTGTCGCCGCTCGCCGCCAACGCAATGTACGACGACGCCATCCACGGCGCCGGCATCATCACCGGCGTCGGCCGCGTCTCAAGCCGCGAATGCGTCATCGTCTGCAACGATTCCACCATCAAGGGCGGCACCTACTATCCGATGACGGTGAAGAAGCATTTGCGGGCGCAAGAGATCGCGCGCGACAACCGGCTGCCTTGCCTCTATCTGGTCGATTCCGGCGGCGCCAACCTGCCGCACCAAACCGAGGTGTTCCCCGACCGCGAGCATTTCGGCCGCATCTTCTACAATCAGGCAACGCTATCGGCCGCCGGCATCGCCCAGATCGCGGTGGTGATGGGCTCATGCACCGCGGGCGGCGCCTATGTGCCGGCGATGTCGGACGAGACCATCATCGTCAAAGGGCAGGGCACCATCTTCCTCGGCGGCCCGCCGCTGGTGAAGGCGGCAACCGGCGAAGTGGTCAGCGCCGAGGAGCTCGGTGGCGCCGAGGTACACGCCAGAAAATCCGGCGTCGCCGATTACATGGCGGAGAACGACCGCCACGCGCTGGCGCTGTGCCGGCAGATCGTCGCCGGGCTGAACACCAAGAAGTCGATCGATATCCCGCTCAACAAAAAGTCGGTCGAGCCGAAATACGACGCCGGCGAGCTCGACGGCATCGTGCCGGTCGATCTGAAGAAGCAATACGACGTGCGCGAGGTGATCGCGCGCCTGGTCGACGGCTCCGAATTCGACGAGTTCAAGGCGCTCTATGGCACCACACTGGTCACCGGCTTCGCCCACCTCCACGGCATCCCGGTCGGCATCCTCGGCAACAACGGCATTCTGTTCTCGGAAAGCGCGCTGAAAGCCGCGCATTTCGTCGAACTGTGCTGCCAGCGCCGCGTGCCGCTGCTGTTCCTGCAAAACATCGTCGGCTTCATCGTCGGCCGCGATTACGAAGCCCATGGCATCGCCAAGGACGGCGCCAAGATGGTCACCGCGGTGGCCTGCGCGCAAGTGCCGAAGATCACCGTGATCATCGGCGGCTCCTATGGCGCCGGCAATTACGGCATGTGCGGCCGCGCCTACGGCCCGCGCTTTCTGTTCACCTGGCCGAACGCGCGCATCTCGGTGATGGGCGGTGAGCAGGCGGCGAGCGTGCTGGCCACGGTGCGGCGCGACAACATCGAGGCCGCCGGCAAAAAATGGTCCGAGATCGAGGAGGAAGAATTCAAGCAACCGATCCGCGACCAATACGAAGCCGAAGGCAATCCCTATTACGCCACCGCCCGGCTGTGGGACGACGGCATCATCACGCCTTCGGAGACCCGCCGCGTATTGGCGCTGTGTTTCTCCGCGGCACTGAACGCGCCGATCCCGGAGACGAGGTTTGGAGTGTTTAGGATGTGATTCCAAAAGCCTTTGCGGGAAGAAATGCAAATACTTTTGACCATTATTGCCGGCGTAATCGTTTTTTTGCTTGGCCAAATGCTCCAACAATTCATTTTGGAACCCATACGGGAATTTCGTAGGCAAAGAGCCGACGCGATTTACTTCGTCGTTCGCTTTAAGGATCTTACGGATTCAGCGTTGGCATGGGACGATGACGAAAAAAAGCGATGTCAAACAGATGAAGGCGGCACTTATTTATTCGGTTGAGTTGATTCCCTTTTACGGCGCGCTAAGTTTATTAAGAATTTTTGGCCTGCCGAATCGCCAGAAAGTCCATCGCGCTGCTGAAAAGATTGGTGCCTTAGCCATCATAGTGAATGCAAAGTCGGGCGCTATACTTTCTCGCGACCTTATTATTGCTGAAGAGATAGTGACATTGCTTGACGCGAAAGTTTCTCTGATAAACCCATGATAATTTCAAGTCAGTCAGCGTGCCTGCGTTATGCCTTCGTCCTCTTCACCGCTGGAAGCTTCGCAGCTTTCCTTAGCGCCGCATTGAGCCGGCTCTGCCAACCGCGGCCGCTGCGGCGGAAATGTGCCAGCACATCTGGGTCGAGGCGGAGACTGACCGGCCGTTTGGGGTTTCCTGATTTTGGCCTGCCGCGCGGGCCGTGCGGAAGCGGTTTGCCGCCTCTGTGCCAGACGCCACGCGCGAAATCCGCGTCGTTCAGTTCCGGGATTTCATCGGGATCGTCCTGGTGAGGGATGTGAGCGTCAGCTTTCTTCAAATCGCCGCTGATAGCGCGCTTTCTCTCGGTCATTGGTCTTCCTCATCGAGATGACATGACGGGTGTTGCCGCGCGGCGTCCAGCAAACGATCACCATGCGCCCGTCGAGATGGCCGACCGTATTGATCCGCGGCTCGCCGTAGTCACGCCGCAAATCGGGGATGTCGATCGTCAATCCCGCAAACACCCGCGACGCATGCTCGAAATCGAGTTGCCGCTCCCGCAACGTCCATTCGCGCTTTGCGGGATCATAGGTTATTCGCATCCGTTACCCGATTAAATGTATATACAATAATTAGAATCGTCAAGGTGCAGAGGCCTATCCAGTTCCATTCGCCTTCGGCCGCATATGCGCGAGCGACAGCCCCACCAGTGCCATCCCCGCTACAGCCCAGCACAACACCGGTGCCCAATGCAGTAGCGGCGCCAGCGACGGGTCACTGAGCGCGCCGCTTGCGGTCGTCGCCATGCGCGTAAAAGTGGCGAGCGCCAGCGCGGAGAACAGCACACCGGTGGTTTTGCCTTCGGCGCCGGTATAGCCGAGCGCGGCGGCTGCCGAAAACGCGCTCATCAGGACGCAGCCCCAGGCGGCGCCGGCGACCAGTTGCGCCGCGACGACGACTTCGAAGGTGCCGGAAAATTCCATCACCACGATGGCGATGGCGCCGATGAATCCGAACAGTCCCATCACCGGCAGGCCGCCCCAGCGCTTGGTGATCAGGCTTGCCGGAAACATCGCGATGCTGAAGCCGACCCAGAACACCGGCATCAAGGTAGCGACGTCGCTGGTGAACTGTTTGAAGCGCGGCGCGCTGTTGAAGAAGAAGTGCAGCTGGAAGCCGAGCGCGAAAATCACCATTGCCAGTGCGAAAACGATGATGGGGATGGCGCGGTCGACGGTCTTCGGCGGTTCGGCTTTGGCCGGCGCGTCCTTGGCCAGCGCGCGTTCGACCTTGGCCAGCGCGAGACTGGTCAGCACCAGCGCGACGCTGGCAATGACGAAGGGCAGCCGCGGGTCCTGCTTGGCAAGCGTGATGGCGAGATAGGGCGACACCGCGCCGGCGATGCCCAGCCCGAGCATGGCGAGGCTGGCGAGATAGGGGATCGCCGGCCGCGCCGCGTATTTGCCGAGCAGCATCAGCGGCGGCGCGCGCAACGCCGATGAGGTCGCCGCCCAGATCACGATGAGCGCGAGGAAGGCGGCCGGGCCAAGCTGCGTGCCGGCGACATAGGGGAGGGCGACGAACGCGGCGCAGCTCAGCAGCGTGATCGCCGCCACCCAATGGCCGAGCCGGCCGATCAGCCGCGACACCTTGTCGGCGGCGACCCCCATGGCGAAGTCGGTGACGGTGAAGATCGCCTGGTCGAGCATCAGGATGTAGATGACGGCGCCGGCCGCGATGCCGGCGGAAGCCGCGAGCCGTGGCAGGTAGATGGCATAGACGGTCCAGCCGAGCGCGAAGACGAGCTCCAGCATGGCGAGATACAGACCGGCACCCTGCGGAATTTTGCGCATGCGGCTATATTGCCATGCCGCCCGCCGCGCCCACCAGGAGCTTTGTCATGCCTAAAACCATCGAGCACATCCATTGGCCGGAAGCGCCGGACGTTTGGATGCCCTATGCGCCGGCGATCAAGGTCAAAGGCGGCACCACGGTCTATCTCGCCGGCGTCACCGCGGCGCCGGTCTATCATCATCACCCGCATCGGCCGGAAGAATTCGACGCCATGCCGCGCGACATGGCGGGCCAGGCGCGCGCCGCGCTGGAAAATCTCAAGCGCGGCCTCGAAGCGGTGGGCGCGAGTTTCGCGGACGTGGTGACCGCCGACCGTTTTGTCACCGACTTGACCGACCAGGATGCGCTCAACCGGGTCTGGGGCGAATATTTTCGCGAGGCCAAGCCGGCGACCACCACGGTGCAAGTGGTGCGGCTCGCCACCGACCCGCGCTGCCTGGTCGAGATCAACGCCATTGCTGTCATCGATTGAGCGCCCCGCATCGCCGTCACGCGGCTGTGATGGCGCGCTTTACGTTTGCTTTACGGGCGCGATCTAGCGTCAAATCCCAGGGGCAAGCGCGCGATGGTGATCGTCAACGGTTACATTTGCATGAACTGTTGCGATATCGACAAGGCCCGCCTGGGCCAGGATCCGCAGCAGTCGACCGACCAACTCCAAAAGCAGCTCGAGCGGCATATCGATCCATTGCATCGGGCAAATTTCGGACCGGCGGTGACCTTGGGTGGTTCGCTACAGGGACCGTCGGCCGGGAACGATGCCGGCGGCGATAGCGCGCCTGCAGGTACATCGCAAAATGCGCAAAATTCAATTCCGGCGATATCGCCCTCAACGGTTGACTTAGTCGCGTAGCATCGCAACGCTGACGACGACTTTGAGCGCGGCGCTTGTGCCGGGAATTGTGTATCAGTGGCCACGGATGCACAGTACGCTCTGTTCTTGATTGAACGGGGAATGGGTACCATGGATTACCGATCAGCACTCATCGTCGGCGTCGGCTCGGGCTTGAGCGCTTCGCTGGCGCGCCTGTTTGCCAAATCGGGCATGAAGGTCGCCGTGGCGGCGCGCCGGCTGGAAAATCTGGCAGCGTTGGCGCAGGAGGTTGGCGGCAAGGCTTTCACTTGCGACGCGACCGATCGCGGGCAAGTCGCAAAACTGTTCGCCGATGTCGAGGCGGCAAACGGCACGCCCGACGTGGTGGTCTACAATGCCAGCTACCGCACCCGCGGGCCGTTCGTCGAGCTCGATCCGGTCGAGGTCGAGCGCGCTCTCATGGTCACGGCCTATGGCGGCTTCCTGGTCGCCCAGCAGGCCGCTAAGCGCATGGTGCCGAAGGGCCACGGCGCCATCATGCTCACCGGGGCTTCGGCGGGCGTGAAGGGCTATCCGCAGTCGGCGCCGTTCGCCATGGGTAAGTTCGCGCTACGGGGGCTAGCGCAAAGCATGGCGCGGGAACTACAGCCGCAGGGCATCCACATCGTCCATGTGGTCGTCGACGGCGGCATTTTGAGCCCGCGCCGGCCCAATCCGCCGGACAAGCCGGACGCCATGCTCGATCCCGACGCCATCGCGCAGACCTATCTCGATCTGCTGCGGCAACACCGCAGCGCCTGGGCCTGGGAGATCGAACTGCGGCCCTGGCTCGAGAAGTTTTGAATCCGGCGCGACGACCCGATTATAATCGCATGATGCCCGGAACTTTCGCGAAAGCCGCGCTGCTGACGATTGCGCTCGTCGCCGCTACCAGCGCGGATGCGCAGACCCGCCGCAAGCGCGAGCCGCGCGAGGCCGCGCCGCCCCCGGTCCCGGCCGTCTCGGTCGACAAGCGCGACAGCGCGGTGGCGGCGCCCGGTCCCTTCAGCGGCAAGCCCTATTGGCTCGCGCTGGCGCAATGCGGCGGCGCCTATTTCAAGCTCAACGTTTTCTACACCGACGTCGCGACCCGCGCCCGCGTCAAGCCCGATCCCAAGACCGCGGCCGACTACACCAAAAAGCTCACCGAAGCGATCAAGACGGCGACGATGTATTTCAACGGCGCCGAGCGGTTTCTGATGACCGATCGCGGCGTCGAGCGGGTCGACGCGGTGTTGACCTACGATCCGCAGTCGCGTGCCGCCGGCGACCGGTTGAAAACCGTCGATGCCGCGCTGGCGGCAGCGCAAGCCTGTCCGGCGCTCTATGAGGCTTGCAAAGCGGCCTATCCCAAGGCGTGCAGCGAGCGCCTGCCGCCGACGAGCTAGGCGGCGCTGAAGGAGGAATTCATGAAGCTGATCTTCGCAAGTCTCATCGGTGCGATAATGCTTGGGCCTGCTGCCGCGAACGCCCAGGACGCGACGACGCGCGTAATGCTGCAGGAGGCCAACACACCTATGCCGCCCGCTCTCGGCGAGATCATGACGTTGCAGCAGCTTCGCCACCTCAAACTTTGGTTCGCCGGCCACGCCGGCAACTGGCCGCTCGCCGACTACGAAATGGGCGAGTTGAACGAGGGCTTTGAGAATGTGAACAAACTGCTCGGCGGTGACACCGTGGACAAGGCCGTCGGTGCGCCGATGCAGGCGCTGCAGAAGGCCATCGATGACAAGAATCGCGCGGCATTTACCGCCGCTTTCGATGCGCTGACCGCCGGCTGCAACAGCTGCCACCGCACCCTCGATCACGCTTTCATCGCCATTCAACGGCCGACGTCGTTGCCTTACAGCAACCAGAATTTCGCGCCGCAGAAATAGCGCAAGCGTCAGTTCAGCGCCTTGTAGAGGCGCTCGTCATAAAGCGCGCCTGCCATGGGCTTAAGCTTGTCGCGGAAGGCCCGCGTATGCGCCGCCATGGCATGGCCGTCGAATGCCTTGCGGTTGGTCCACGCCTCGACGACGGTGAAGTGGTTGCCGCGGTTGGCCTGCTGCAGCACTTCGTAGCTGATATTGCCGGGATCGGCCGCGGTGTCGACGCTCATCGCCTTGAGCGCCGCCATGCAATCGTCCTTGCCGGCCGGAATCACGTCGACATGAGTGACCACGTAAATCGCGCCGGATTGTCTCTGGTTCTTGCCTTGCGCGACATAGAGCGCATTGGTGATGCGCTCGTCGTAGGGGGCGTCCGCTATCGGTTTGAGCTTGTCGCGAAACGTCGACGTGGCTCCGCTTTGGCCGTGAGCGTCGAGCGCTGCCTTGTCCCGCCACGCTTCGACGACGACAAAGCGGTTCGACCGCTCGATCTCGGCCAGCGCATCGGCGCGCAAACTGCCGTCTTCCTTCGCGCTTGCATCGCGGTATTGCTTGAGCAGCGCGACGCCGGGAGCCACCGCATTAGGCATGACTTCGACGTAAGTGGCGAGATAAACGGCATTGCTCTGGGCATGCGCCCACGGCACGAGCGCTGCCGTCGCAATGAACACGCTAATCGTCGGCTGAAGAAATAGGCGCACGACAATCCTCCCCTATGCATTTGCCGCAATGGTAACGACGCATTTCTGCCCGCGTCAACGCGCCGGGCCGGGTTCCGCGAGACATACCGGCGGCACATTTTTCGTCCATATGGTCCATATGGGCTGGGTTCACGCTTTTGATGGAGGATCCGAGCAATGACCTATCGAGTCTATTCCGGCCCGCGCGGTTCGGAAACCATCTCGCCCGCGGAAAAGGATCGCTATCTCTACAAGGAATTCAGCACGCTCGATGAAGCCATGAGCTGGGCGCGGCACCTCAACAAAGGCGGCCGTGTTGCACTCTTGATCGAAGGCGATGACGGCACCCGGCTCAACAAGCAGCAGATCGTGACCGCGCTGAAGAATCCCGAAAGCGACGCAGGCCAAGGTCACGCCGCCTGATCGCGTCGGCGCCGGTCGCAAGCATGGGCGTGGGCACGGTCAGCCATATTGATCACGACATTGCCGAGGATTTTACCGCCGCCTCGCCCAGCGTGAGCACCACGTTGGCCGGGCCGTTCTGCTCATAATAGGCGGCGCATTTTCGCTTCCTTCTCGTGACTTGGCGCGGATTGGAAGCCAAGGTTTGCGGGATCCCGGTCCAGCCACGATCGCCGGGCCGTGATAAGGCCATGATCCCACGGCATTTTTCAATGCTGGACAGGGCCGGCTGACTCTGGCTTTGTCCTTGAAATGGCGGGTGATCTCGCCATACTGCGTGAAATCATGCCGAACACGTCGGCGGGTGGGGCTTCTTGGAACAGCAGCGGATTGCATTCACAGGCACGTCGTCGGCGCGCGCCTGCAACGTGCTGATGATTTATCCGAAATTCGCGACGGAATCCTTTTGGAACTTTTCCGAAGCTTGCGAACTGGTCGGCGCGCGCTACCCCGCGACTCCGCTCGGTCTCATCACGGTCGCGGCGCTGTTGCCGAAGTCGTGGAATGTGCGGCTCGTCAACCGCAATACCGAGGAACTGACCGAGAGCGATCTGGCCTGGGCCGACATGGCGATGACCGGCGGCATGCTGTTCCAGCAGGCCGATACGCTTCGCCTTATCGACATGTGCCGGGCCCGCGGCCTTCCCATCGTCATCGGCGGACCGGATGCGACTTCGAGTCCGCACCAATATGCAGGCGCGAATTTTCGGGTTCTCGGCGAAGTCGAAGGCATCATCCACGAGTTCATCGCGGCGTGGGACGAGGGCAAGCGCGAGGGCCTGTTCGTGGCGCCGAAGTTCACCGTCGACGTCACCAAGACGCCGATCCCGCGCTTCGATCTGCTGAAGTTCGAGCAATATCTCTATATCGGCGTGCAATTTTCGCGCGGCTGCCCGTTCACCTGCGAGTTTTGCGACATTATCGAGCTCTATGGCCGCTCGCCGCGTACCAAGACGCACGATCAGATGCTGGCCGAATTGGAAGCGCTTTACCAGCTGGGCTATCGCGGCCACGTCGATTTCGTCGACGACAATCTCATCGGCAACAAAAAAGCGATCAAGGCCTTCCTGCCGGTGCTGGAGAAGTGGATCGAACAGCGCGACTTTCCCTTCGAATTCTCCACTGAGGCGTCGCTCAATCTCGCCGATGACGCCGAGCTGCTGGCCATGCTCAACCGGTCGAATTTCTTCGCGGTCTTTGTCGGGATCGAAAGCCCCGACGAGGATACGCTCCTGGCCATGCGCAAAAAGCAGAATATGCGCCGCAGCATCGCCGACAGCGTGCACAAGATCTACCGCGCCGGCATGTTCGTGACGGCGGGCTTCATCCTCGGCTTCGATACCGAGAAGGGCTCGGTGGCGCGTCCAATGATCGATCTGATCGAGGAGGCGGCGATCCCCATCGCCATGGTGGGCCTGCTCTATGCGCTGCCCAATACGCAGCTCACGCGCCGGCTGGCGAAAGAGGGCCGCCTCCATGTCGGCCACGACGCCTCGCCCGAGGGCAAGGGCGATCAATGCACCGCCGGCGTCAATTACGAGACCAAGCGGCCGCGTTTGGAAATCCTGCGCGATTACCGCAAAGTGCTCGACGAAATTTACGATCCCGACGCTTATTGCGGCAGGCTGGAGCGGCTTTCGGCCATGCTCGACTGCTCAAGTCGCCGCAAGGAGCTTCCCGAGGGCGACGTCCGGCGCCGGCTGAGCACCATCAGGATGGTGCATGAGATGCTGTCGCGTCTGCCCGAAGGTCGTGAACGCTTTTGGAAGACGCTCACCGCCTGCATGGCGAGCAATCCGCAGTCGGTGCGTGCCATCGTCACGCTCATGGCGTTCTATCTTCACATCGGCCCGTACTCGCGCCACGTCATCAAGCAGATCGACCGGCAGATCGAGGAGCTTGAGCACGGCCGCTTCATAGCCCCGCAATTGTTGCCGCCGGTTACAGCCGAACCGCTGACTATCAACGCGTAACAGTCAGAACACAAGCGACGGCAGCGCCGACAGGTCAGGCACGGTGTGGAGCGGCGGTTGGTGCGGATATTCCTGCGGCAGCTGGGCGCGATTGACCCACGCGGCGCGAAAGCCGAACGACGCCGCGCCCATGACGTCCCATCGGTTCGAGGAGACGAACGCCACGTCGTCCGGCTTGATGCCGAAATGATCGGTGACCAGCGCGTAGACTTCCGGCCGCGGCTTGTATAGGCGCACGGCATCGACCGAGAGCACGGCGTCGCACAGCGCGGCGATGCCGGAGGCCTGCACTGCGGCATCGAGCATGCGCGGGGTGCCGTTGGAGAGAATGGCGATACGCTGGCCGCGCGCTTTCAACGCGGTCAGGGCGGCGCGCGCGTCGGCAAAAGCGTCGAGGGTCAAGTAGGCGTCGAGCAGCTTTTCGCGCAGCGCCAGGCTGACCGTAGGCACGCGATCGAAGGCATAGTCCAGCGCCCGCTCGGTCAGCGTCCAGAAATCGACATAGTGGCCGGCGAGCGTCAGGGTCCAGGCATATTCGAGCTGCTTTAACCGCCAGATTTCCGAAAAACGGTCCGCGTCGGGCCCGGCTGCGGCGCGATGCCGCGCGATGGCGGCATGGACGTCGAACAAGGTGCCGTAGGCGTCGAACACATGAACACGCGGTGCGCTCATGGCCTGATCTCCATTCCCGCGGTCACGTCTATTGCTGGTCGATCCCCGGCACGGTCAGCAGCGTCGCGATCGAACGGCCGCGGATGTCATAGACGCGGGCAAAGACGACGCCGTCGCGCACGATCTCGAACAGCATCAGCGCATCGAGCTTAGCGCAGTAGAATTCGCCGAGCATCATAGCAAAATCCGCGCCTTTGGGATTCCAGGTCGTGGTGAATTGCGGCCCAAGCGCGACGGTGACCGGCGGATGCGGGCCGCAGACCGCCACCGTCCACGTTCCGCGCGGCGGTTGCTCGCCGCGCTCGGCAATGAGCGTGCGCAATTGCCGCGACGCTTGCGTCAGCGACAGTCCCCAATAATCGAGCATGTAGCGCGGCCGCGCGCCGGCTGCGCCGGCTGCGATGCGGTTGAAATGGGTGTATTCGAAAGGATGCAGGCGCGCCATCGCGATGACCGGGGAGACGGCGCCCACAACCAGCACCAGCGCGCCCGCGACCAGCGCGGCGCGGCCGAATGCTTCAAGCCGGCGCGCGATCCAAGCACCGGCAAGCCCGCCGAGCGCGGCAAACGGCGGCAGCACGAAGACGAAATGGCGGATGCCGTTATACATTGCCGGCCGCGCCGCGATGGTGATGAGAATCGGCAGCGTGGCGGCTAGCACGACGGCAAGAAGCGCGGCGCGATGTCCGGCCGCGCCGCCGCGGTCGCGCGCGAAAATTGCGACGATCGCGCCGGCGATGCCGGAAAGCCCGAGCGCCAGCGATATTTCCGGCAGTTGCAGCGCGACGAGGGTCGGCACGTAGCTTCGCGGCATATCGGGAACCGGGATCAATTGGCCGTCGAACAGCTCGCGCCATGGTTTCTCGAAAAAATTGGAAAAATATTCGACGGCATGAAGCGGATTGAGCGGCGCGACGACGCTCCACGGCCAGACCAAGCCCATGACCAGATAGGCCAATACGACGCCTGGAAGGAATGCGAGGAGGAATGAGCCGCACTCCGCGAGCGCGAGCTTTGGCGCGCTGCCGCGAGAGCGAATGGCGACAATGAACAAGAACGGCAGCAAGGCGTCGAGCACCGCAAAGCCGCCCATGACGCGCGAGCCGACGGCAAGCCCGACGCCGATGCCGGTGAGCGCAACGGTCGCCGGCGTCGCCTGCGGATATTCCTCGAAGGCGCGCACGATGCCGACGAGCGCAATGGCGCTGGCAACCGCAAACGGTCCGTCTTTGGCGTTGATGAACATGTGCCCGTAGTAGAGCGGGCAGGTCGCCAGCAGGATCAGTCCGATCAGGCCGGCGAGCGGGCCGCCGAGCCGCCGGCCGAGTCGCCAGGTGACGAGCAGGCCGACGATACCGACCGCCGCGCCCACCAGACGGCGCGTCTCGAACAGGCCGAACGGTAGGATTTTTGCAGCAAGCGCGGCAAGGAGATCGAAGCCGCCGCCATACATGTAGAGATTGACGAACGACAACGCGCGCTTGTCGGCAAAGCCCGACGAATAGAGCGACACCAGAAGGTCGCCATATTGCGAGTGGGTGTAGTCGTCCCAGCCGAGGCCGTAGTCGCGAAACGTCGCCGCGGCGACGGCGCCGGTGAGCACCAACACGACGATGGCGCAAAAATCCAGCCGGCGTGCGGCCGCGGCCGCGTCCGAGGACGACAGTATCGACTTCGCCGCGGGGTGGTGCACGACTTTCCCGGTCTCAGCTGCGCGCAGCGCCGCGAACAGATGCGGCCTTCCGGCCATGGGCACAATGCGGCAAAAGGGCAGGGCGCGCGCCGTCATTGTGGCTGTCGCAAAAAGCGGGGCGCGAAGCCCCGCTTGCCGGCGCGCATCGCCGTGACGGCGCCTATTTGGCGACCGCTTCGTACATCTCGCCGACGTGGTCCCAGTTGATGAGATTTTCGAAGAATGCCTTGAGGTAATCGGGGCGCCGGTTGCGATAGTCGATGTAATAGGAGTGTTCCCACACGTCGCAGCCGAGGATGGGGGAAGCGCCGTGCACCAGGGGGTTCTCGCCGTTCGGCGTCTTCGAGATGGCGAGCTTGCCGTCCTTGACCGCGAGCCAGCACCAGCCGGAGCCGAACTGGGTGACGCCGGCCTGGATGAAATCTTCCTTGAACTTGGCAATCGGACCGATGTCGGCAACGATCTGCTTTTCGAGCTTGCCGGGAATCTTGTCGCCGCCGCCGCCCTTCTTCATCCACTTCCAGAAATGGATGTGGTTGTAGTGCTGGGCGGCATTGTTGAAGAGACCGGCATTTTTGCCGAACGTGCCTTTGACGACGTCCTCGACCGGCTTGTTCTCCCACTCGGTGCCCTTGGCCAGGTTATTGCCATTGGTCACATAAGCCGCGTGATGCTTGTCGTGATGGTATTCGAGGGTCTCGCGCGACATATACGGAGCGAGTGCGTCATGGGGATAGGGAAGATCGGGCAGGGTGAATGCCATTAGGTCTACTCCTCAATGCGACATGGAACGATGCGGGCGTCTCGGTGAAACCGCCAAGCGAAGCGAAAAGTTCCTCTAGATAGGCCCAAGGCGGGGGGTTGGGCAACGGCTCCCCGGCGCGGCCGTCGGATCGCCAGCGACCGCTCGGTTGGATATTCATCTTGCGCTGCTGTCACAGTGCGGTCAAAATGCTGCCGTGTTGGGGCCTCCGGGCGTCCTTTCCGGGGAACGGGCGTATGTATGCGTTTTTGCTGATTTTGGGCGCGTTTATTGCTGCGGCCGGCGTCGTGCTCATAGGTCCGGGCCTGCCGTTCGGCGGCCGGGATTTTGACCCTTCGATCATCACGCCCGGCGCCGTCGCGATCGTCGGCGGCCTCATCCTGGTCGCCCTTGCGCTTGCGGTTCGCGTGCTGGCCCGCATCGAAAAAGCGCTTGCCGCGCGGCCGTTGCCGCATCCCGTTGTCCATGAGGAAGCCGGCGTCGTTGCTGCGGCCGCCGAGGAGCCTGCCGCGGTCGCCGCCCCAGCCCGCATCCCATTTCCGCCCAAACCGGCGCCGGAACCCGTGCCGCCTTCGGCGCCGGCCGTTGGCACGCCGCGGGTGTTGCCCGAAGACGCCGCGCTGGAGCGGCTTCGCGAAAAGTTCCCGACCCTGGTCCGGCTCGACAACGCCCCGGTCGTCGAGGACGCCGACGTGTCGCTGTTGCCCAAGCCGCCGGTCCGCGCCGACGAGGCGGTCGCCGAGGCCAGTAGTGCGGTCGCCCAACAGACCAACGGCGCTTCGCCGCCAAGGATCGAGCCGCGGCTCGAGGTTCAGCCTCGCACGGCGAGCCGGCCGGAGCGGGTGAGAAATTTTGAGGCCTTCTGGCCGAAAAAGCAGCGGCCGGGGCGAGACGCGCAAGCGGCGCCGCCCGCGCCGGCCGCGCCGCCCGCGCCGCAACTTGTTGCCCAACAACCGCCGGCGCTTCCGGTCGAGCCGGTCCTGACGCCCGAGCCGGTGCAATTCCAATTCAAAGAGCCCGCGCCCGCGCCTGAGCCGCGTCCCGCCCCGGCGCCCGAGGCGCCCGCGGCGGTGACGATCCTCAAATCCGGGGTCGTCGACGGCATGGCCTATACGCTTTACTCGGACGGCTCGATCGAGGCGCAGCTGCCGCAGGGCATGTTGCGCTTCGGCTCGATCACCGAATTGCGCAATCACATCGAGCAAAGCGCCTAGTCCCGCCGGCGGGCCTCCCCATTCGCTGCCGAAGTACTTGACTGCGTCCGGCTGTTTTATGGCCTTTACTTTCAAGGGACACTATAACTAATCTTGCCTGCAGGTTTCAGATTCGTTGCGGCACAATATGCCGGCGTCGAATTCTTGTTTTTGACTTTGCCCGTCTGCGCGGACGAGACTAAAGAGCAGAGACCAAAGCCATGGCCGACACTTCAGGCGACAGCAGCAGCTTCATCGAGCTGACGGCGAACATCGTGTCGGCCTATGTCAGCAACAATACGGTCCCCAGCGCCGATGTCCCGAACCTGATCAGCCAGGTGCACGCGGCGTTAAAGCGCGTATCCGGCGGTCAAGCGGCGGCGCCGGCAGAGCCGCTCAAGCCCGCGGTACCGGTCAAGCGCTCGGTCACGCCCGAATACATCGTCTGCCTGGAAGACGGCCACAAGTTCAAATCGCTCAAGAGGCACTTGCGCACGCGCTACAGCATGACGCCGGAGCAATACCGCGAGAAGTGGAGCCTGCCGCCCGACTATCCGATGGTGGCGCCGAAATACGCCGAAGCCCGCTCGCGGCTCGCCAAGCAGATGGGGCTCGGCCAGCAGCGCCGCCGCAAGGGCGGTTGAAGGCCTTCCTCGGGTTCTCCATCAGCGCTGCAACACGCCGACGACACGGTTGGCGAAGCTCAGCCGCTCGGCCATCACGGCGACCACATAGGCCAGCAGCGCCTGGCAGAGCGCGGGCTGCTCGCGCTTGATCGTCTCGTAATCGTCGGCGGCGAGCTCATAGAGCACGCTTGCGGTCTCGGCCTGGATGGTGGCGCTGCGCGGCCGTTGCGTGATCAGGCCCATTTCGCCGATCGTCGTATGGCGGCCGAGGCTGCGCACCCGCATGGTCCGGCCGTCGTCCATATCGACGATGATGCCGACGCGGCCTTCGAGAATGAAATGCATCGAGGCGGCCGGCTCGCCCTGCCGCGCGATGACGTCGCCGGCTTCGACTTCGAGCCGCCGGCAATAGGCGGCCAAGCGGTCGGCATGTTCGGCGTCGCCCAAGGCTTCGGCCAGCCAGGCGCGCAGCGACGGCTTCTCGCCGGCCTCGGCGCGATGGGTCTCGATGACCTTCTGCTCGCAGGATTCCAGCGCCCGGTCGAGGTCGGCGACGATTGTGACGTCGTCGGAAATAAAGCGCGCGGTACGAAAGGCGCGTTCCAATTCGGCGCTGAGATTGGCCAGCACGATGCGTACGCCGTGCGCGGCGGTGGTCTGCTTGATCTGCGCGAAGCTGTGGGTGGCCGACGAATCGATCCCGGTGACGAGGCGGAAATCGAAAATCAGAAACCGGCAATCCGGCTCCCGCGCCAGCAATGTCTTGACGTATTGGTAGAGCCGGTTGGCCGAGCCGAAGAACAAATAGCTTTGTAGCGTCATGCCCTGGATCTGGCGGCCGTGCTCGGACAGTATCGCGAGTTCACTCGGCCCGCGGTCGAGCGTCGAGCGGTAGTTCGAGCCGTCGAAATTGAACTTGATCGCGTTCACCCGGCTGGCGCTGAGCGCAAAGGTGGCGCAGCCGATGACGATACCGATCAGCACGCCGGCGATGAAGCCGGAATAGATGATCAGCGCGGCAATGGCGATCAGCGACAGATATTCGAGCAGCAACAGGCGCCGCGACGAGTGAATGAGCCACTGATAAACCAGATCGGAACCGAGATAGAGCAACAGCCCGCCGAGAACGTATTTCGGCACATAGCCGAGGAACGACGGATCGGCGACCAGCACGCCTGCCGAAATCGCCGCGACCGTCAGCCCGGATAGCCGGCTGGTCGCACCCGCGGTGCGGACCAGGATCGAGCGGCTCAGCGAGGTGCACACCACCATGCCGCCGAGCCCGCCGGTCAGGAGATTGGCGAGGCCGTGGACCTTGAGGTCACGCTCGATATTGGCTTCGCTCCGCGTCGCGATCTCGATGCCGGTGGTGTTGAGCAGCAAGGTGCTGATGGTGACGAACATCACGGCGAGCACGTCGCCGGCAAAGGACGGCAATGCGCCCCAGGGAAAGGCGTGCAGCGCGGCCGTTTTCCACGGCAGCGCAAGCGAGGCCGCCGGTTGCGGATGGAACATCCAGCCGCTCGCTTGTGCCGCGCCGACCGATGTCCCGCTCACCAGCAGGACACAGTACGTTGCGGCGAACGACGCCAGCAGCACGCCGGGCAGCGCAAACGGGCTTTTGGTGCGGCGCAGCAGCACATGCAAGGTGACGGCGACGGCCGCCCCTGCGGCGAGCTTGGCGCCAGTCATGGCGTCGGCGAAGGCGCCGAGATTGGCCAAGGTCGCATGCCGATCGGTGACGACCTGGATGGCGCCGGTGACCATCAACCAACCGGTGGCGCCGAGGAAGCCGCCGATCACCGGATAGGGCAGAAAGCGGATGGCGCGCCCGGCATGGGTGAAGCCCAGCACGCACATCAGGAGCCCGGTCAGCGCCGTCGCCAGCGCCATGGCGATGATGGCGGGCCCGAGCAGATCGGCGTCGCTGCCGGCAGCGACCCGCTGCAGCACGGTGGCGACGAGGGCGGCAATGACGACCGAGATCGAGCTGTCCGGCCCGGCGACGGCAAACGGCAGCGAGCTGCGTAGCGCTACGAACGCGCCGCCGACGGCCGCGGACATGAACGTGACGGCAATGCCGTAGGACAAGAAATGCGCGAGCGGCCCGCTGAAAATAAGCGCCGCATAGGACAGCGAGTAGGTGATCGTCAGCACGCTGCAGATCGTGCCGGCGAATACGTCCGTCAGTCCGGTGCGCATGCGCGAGTGGTGCTTCGGCTATCCAACGTGCTAGCAGTAAGGCCGATCATTCCACGCCCCGGTCGAGACTTACAACACGCTTGGCAGCGCGGCTAGAATGCCGGAACGGGAGCGCGGTCGGTGTGGGCAGAGATCGCAGTGACGTTTAGGCCGCGGTGGCGAGCGCCGCGCGGGCATCGGAGCGGATGCGCTCGACCATGGAGCGAAAGCCGTTCGAACGCTGCGGCGTGAGATGTTCGCGCAAGCCCATCTTTTCGAACAGCGCCACGGCGTCGGCGGCGAGAATGTCCTTGGCGTTGCGCCCCGAATACATCGCGAACAGGATGGCGATCAGCCCGCGCACGATATGGGCATCGCTGTCGCCGACGAAGGTGAGCACCGGGCCGCCCGCGCCGTTGGGGCGCACGCTGGTGTCGAGCCAGACCTGGCTGGCGCAGCCCTGCACTTTGTTGGCGTCGTTGTGGGCTTCCGCAGGCAGCGGCGGCAATTCCCGCCCCAGCTCGATCAGATAGCGATAGCGATCGTCCCACTCGTCGAGGAGCGAGAAATTGTCGATGATTTCGTCGATATCAGCCATCAAGCCTGCGTCCCACGTTACGCTCTATATAGAGCGCGGGGCCGGGCAGGTCGATGTGCCAGGGGCCATGCGTTATGGGAACAAGACGTCTGGCCGATACGAAGGAGCGGGGGCTAGGCCGCGTGCTTGGCGTCCTTGGGCGGCTGCGGGCCGCGCCAGGCCGGTGCGAGGTCGGCGGGAGTGAGCGTATTCTGCGAAGAGGGCGAAGACTTGACCGGCTCGACTTTGGCGGTGCTGCCGCGGGGGGCCGCCCCGTGAGGCAGGGCGCCGGTTTCTTTCGGCGCCAGCGCCTCGGTCAAGAAATCGTAAAGCATCTTGGCGCCGGCTTGCGCCCGATAGCCGATCGCCACCGCAACCTGCGAGCCGACCGTGCAGGCATCGGGCTGGCGCGCGCAGAAGCCGCGCATATCCTGGACCGTGGCGGATGCCGCCGAGATCGCCTCGGAAGTGCGGACATCGCTCGACTGCGTGGCGTGCTGCGACGATCCGCTGGGCAAGAGGATCAGCACGACGCCGAGCCAGAACGCCATTCGCAACAAGAAGAACATCAGACCCGTATCCCCGGCGGCATGGGTCGCCGCACGCCCGCACAACCTAGCAGGCAGCATTGAAAGCCGCGTTCGCTCGATGGGGACGTTTTTGTCCATAATCGAAGAGAATACGCCGCAAATTTTCGCGCAATTGGAGAAAATATAATTTACCTAAAATTTGAGCGAACGCGCGCGGAACCACCTTTTGCAGCGGTTTGGTGATGGCGAAAGACCCGCGGTTTGCAGGCACTTTCGCAGTGCCCGTCGCCGTCAAAGAAATGGCAACCGTCCGCGGCAACGAGCGATTCACCATGATGGCCGAATCCCTGGTGCGGCAGCGTGCCGTCCCGCCGGCACCGAGTGGCCCGTTTTAGCGTTCGTTTAAGCGGCGTCTGACACGATCGCACCACAGAACAAGGGGAGCGCGTCTGCAAAAAGCGGGCGTGCGACGGGATCGTGGGCCTCTTCGCGCCAGTACGGGATTATGTCGAAACGCTGGTCCACCCTTCGGCGCAACAGGATGCGCTGACGGCGTCGCGCCATCGCGCCTTCATCGCGCCGCGGCTCCTCGGCAGCATCGTCGCGCTGGCGTCGTTTCCGGTCTACCTCCTGGTGCGCGGTGCGCCGACCACGATCGAACTGTTGGTCTTTGCCTGGCTCGTGGTGCCGATCCTGACCGCTTACTTTCTGTCGCGCACCGGCCGCTACGAAAGCGCCCACGTGCTGTCGTCGCTGGCGCTGACCGGGCTGGTGACCGCGGTCGCCGCGTCGACCGGCGGCATCGTGTCGTTCGCCGCGATCTGGCTCGTCGTGGTGCCGCTCGAAGCCTCGCTGTCGGCGTCGCGTCGCGTCGTCGCCACCGCCTCGACGCTGGCGCTCGCCGCCGCCGGTCTCCTGGTTCTGCTCGACACCCAGCGGCTTCTGCCGGCGCCGGACCCGAGCACGCATGCCGCGCTCGCCGCGCTCGGCATCGTCTCGGCCGCGCTCTATGCGGCGGGACTTGCGCTCGGCGCCGAGGCCTTGGCGCGCACCAGCTTCTGGCTGCTTTACGCCGAAGAAGATCGCTATCGGCTTTTGGCGCGCAATATGACCGACGTGATCACGCGCCACGGCCGCGACGGCGCCGTGCTGTTCATGTCGCCGGCCGGCGAGAGGCTGTTCGGCTCGCGGCTTCTCGATTTGCACGGCCATGGCCTGTTCGACCGCGTCCACGTCGCCGATCGGCCGGCCTATCTGACCGCGCTCGGCGACACCGCAGCGCTGGCGGAAAGCCGCTCGGCCGAGTTCCGCGTGCGGCGCGATGGCGTCGACGCCGATGGGCAGCCGAGGACGGAATTCGTCTGGATCGAGATGCGCTGCCGGCCGTTCGAACAGGCCGGCGCCGATGCCGGCGAGGTGGACCGCCGCGAAGTGGTCGCGGTGTTGCGCGACGTCACCTTCCGCAAGCAGCAGCAGCAGGCGCTCGAAGACGCCCGCGCCGAGGCCGAGCGCGCCAATGCCGCCAAAAGCCGCTTCCTCGCCACCATGAGCCACGAATTGCGCACGCCGCTCAACGCCATCATCGGCTTTTCCGAGATGCTGACGAAGGAAGCGGCGCTGATGCTCGACGCCAAGCGGCGTCAGGAATATGCCGGGCTGATCAACGATTCCGGCAATCATCTCTTGTCGGTCGTCAACGGCATTCTCGATATGTCGAAGATCGAGACCGACAATTTCGAGATCACGCCGGAGCCGTTCAATCCGGCGCAAGTCATCGCCAGTTGTTGCGATATCCTGGCACTGCGGGCGCGCGCCGCCGGCGTCCAGCTCGAACGGCTGACGCCGGCCAATCTGCCGGACATCATCGCCGACAAGCGTGCGCTCAATCAGATCATGTCTAATCTGTTGTCGAACGCCATCCGCTTCACCGACCGCGGCGGCAAGGTTTTGGTCAGCGCCCGCGCCGAGGCGGGCAACATCACCTTCGTGGTCGAGGACAATGGCGTCGGCATCAGCGACGAGGATTTGGTCCGGGTCGGCGAGCCGTATTTTCAGGCCGGCGCCTCCTATGACCGCCGCCATGGCGGTACCGGCCTGGGCCTTTCCATCGTCAAAGGCCTGGTGCGCCTGCATGGCGGCGAATTCTCGATCCGCAGCCGGGCCGGCGAGGGCACCCGCATCACCATCGGCCTGCCGCTCGATTGCGAGCGGTCGCGGCCGGTGAAAAAGCGCAGCTCTGGCGTGGTCAGCCCGATCATCATTCCCATGAATCAAGCGGCCGCCGCTGCGGCCGCGCAGCCGGCAAGCGTGGTGAAGAAACGTGCGTGAGCGCCGCAACGATAGAAGCCGCGGTAACGCGCGCGCCGGCACGCTTGTCGGATCGATCGGCGCGCGGCTGTGGTTGCGGGTGGCCGACCGGCCGGTCGATGCTTTCGCCGTTCTTGGCGCGACGGCGGCGACCATCATGATCGTGGTCAACGCGGTTTTCCTGCAATCGGGCGCGCGGCCGGCGCCGTTCGTCGCCAATCCGACATTGCCGAAGGCGGCCGAAGCGGCGCCCAAGCCCGCGCAGCAGGCCGCGCCGCGGATCATCGATATGAACGCCACGCATTCGCTGGCCGCACCGCGGCCGCCGCAAAGCGTTCCGATGCCGGTGCCGTCGCCGCGGCGCAATGATCCGATCGCGGACCTGATCGGCCCGTCACCGCGCATCATGGCGGTGCAGCGCGTCTTGTCGAATTACGGCTACGGCCAGATCAAGCCCACCGGCATGCTCGATGAGGCGACCAGCCAGGCCATCGAAAAGTTCGAGCGCGAGCACAAGCTGCCGGTCAGCGGCCGGGTGTCCGATCGCCTGATCAGCGAGCTCGCGGCCATGACTGGGCATCCGGTCGAATAGCGTGTCATTCCGGGGCCGAGCGCAGCGAGGAGCCCGGAATCCATATCCACCGCCCCTGGACTAATTGCTCGGCCCTTCGCAAACGGCACGGTTCGTGATTATGGATTCCGGGCCCGCGGGCGGAGCCTGTCATCGGGCCGGCCACTTCGGGCCGGACCCGTTGGCCCGCGTCCCGGAATGATGGAAATGCGTCTGAAAACCGCGCTCTGGGTTGCCGCTTATCTGCGCCGCTGTCAGGTCGAAGGCGCTTTCGCGGTCGTGCGCCGGCGCGGCGCCGAGGAGGCGGGCGCCGTGTTCATCCGCGTCAACCGGCTCGACGGCACTTCGGATCTGTTCGGCCCGGCGCCGCAGAGCGAATTCGACGCGGTCCGGGAAGCCGACCGCGCCTTCAGCCCGAGCCTCAAGGAGCGGCCGGCCTCAGACGAAGCGGTCGAGGCCTATCTGGCGCGCGAGATCAAATTCGATCCCGACGTCTGGATCGTCGAAGTCGAGGAACGCACGGGGCGAAATTTTCTCGACATCGTTGCCGGCTGAAGCCGCCGCGGCAACGGCAGCAAGCTCAAGACACTTCGCGGCGGATATTGGTTCGCGGCGTGCCGAGCGGGCGCCGTGCCGCCGGCGCCGCCGGTCGGGCGCGCAAGCGCTCGTCGTTCCAAAAGAGCGGCTGGTGCTTGGCCATGCTGCGCGCGTCGCTGCGCAGCGCCTGCCAGATCGCGACCATGCCTTCGGCAGCCTGCGCGGTCATCTCGTCGTAGAGCATCGCCAAGGCGTGGACACGCTCGACCGAATGGCCGACCGCCGGGTTGACGAACATCAGCAGGCGATAGACCACGTCGCGCGGAATGCCGAGCGCCTTGACCGCCACCACGATCGGCTCGCCATGGTCGTCGCGCACGATGCGGCGGGCTTGCTCGCGGGGAATGCGCAAGGCCTCGGCGAACTGCTTGACCAGATCCTCGCGATGATTTCCCAGCGCCGCCGCCTCCAGGCGCTGGCCGATGCCGGGATCGCGCAAGACGGCGACCTGTCCCGGCGATAGCGGCGCGGCGACGTGGAGGTTGAGCAGGATGAGACGGCGTTCCTGTTCGGTGGCGGTGAAGAAAATATCGTTGAGTTCGCCGGCAATCGCCGAATCCATGGTGCCGCGCAGGTCGGTGACCGGTGCGTGCTCGATCGGCTCTTCTTCCGGCAGCGCTTCGGCAGCCGCCGGGACCTCTACAGCCGGTGCGACTGCCACGGGCGTTGGCGCGGCTGGTTGAGCAGGCGGCTGCAGCAAAGCATGGCCGCGCAACGGGGCTGCAATTTCCGGCAAATCGTTAACAAGATATTGAATCACCCGTGTGGGCGGCGCGAGGTGCTTGGCCAGCCGCGCCGCCACCGCGGCGCGCGTCGGAGTGTCGACGCCATCGAGAAGCCGCAGCGCCAGCTCGGTGTAATGGCGTTCCTCGTCCGCCGTATGGGTCAGCTTCTGCACGTAGAGATCGGTCAGAACGCGGACCAGGGTCGGGCGCATATCGACGCCGCTGCGCAATCCGATATCGGCGAGGCCGTTGAGACTAGACAGGGTAGGCGTTTTCATCACACGCGACTCAATCGCAACAGGAACCACGGAGCTGACTTCGCACATCAGCCTAAGGCTAGCGCGTTAGCGGAGCGTTAACCTTGCATGCCGCTTAATCGCGACGACGCCGATAGCGCGGATCGCGCGGAGGTCCGTAGCCGGCGGCCTTGAGGGATTGGCTGGTGGGCATCGTTGTCAAATTCCCCGACGAGGGGCGTATCGTGCGATTCGGCCGCGCCGACGCGCAGGACGAATCCGCAACCGTCATCATCTTGCCGGTGATCCGGATCGAGCGTTATGCCGATCCGGTCGCCGAGAACGCGGAACCGCAGATGCCGCCGCCGGCCGCCAATGGCGGCCGCCGCCGCATGAGGCGCCGCTGAAAGTTGTCACAGCGATGTCGCCGGAAGTCCGTCCGCTCCGCGCGACAGCGCCGCTCGCAATTTTCGCGCTCCTGATCCTTGGCGGCTGCACCAGCATCGGCGATTTCGGCCGGCTGCAGCAGCCGCTGGTCAACGACGACATCCATGCCTGGGTCGGACAGGAGGCAGCGGCCCATGCCGGCGGCCCGGTCTCGGTCAATAATCTCACCGACGACGAACGCACGCTGCGCGATCTCGCCTTTCCGCTGATCGAGGCGCCTTACGACCGGCAGCGCTGGGACGCCGTGGTCCTCGAATACGGCCAAAATCGCTTCTTTCGCCGCTCGCTGTGGGCGTTCGACCCGGCCGCCTATTACGCGCATCTGATCGGACCGTTCCATCGCTCGTCATCGGCGCGCTACAACCAGCTGATCGACGATATGCGCAACGACATCGTGCGCATCGATCCGTTCTTCACCACCGCGCGCCGCGTCGTCGATCTCGATCAGCGCCGTGAGAAGAGCATGCAACTTATCTCCACCTTGAGCCCGCCGGAGCGGATCAGCGCGTCGGCGCGGGTCGGCGAGAACAGCTTGACCATCGCCTGGGTTCATCATTCGCTGACCGAGCGCTGCGCCGCCTACCGCTATGCGCTCGAGCACCTGACCGTCGCCGAGCCGATGCCGGTCGCGGCCGAGGCCGAACGCATCTTGAACGAACTGCAGCAGCAGATCGCCGGCAACCAGATCGTGCCGCTGCCGCGTTTCGCCGCGCTTGCGGCGCCGGCGGTCGTCGCCGCGAAATAGAGCATGATCCCGAAAAGCCTGCCCTCGGACTTGATCCGAGGGTGGTCACCGGTTTTCGGAAAAGATCATGCTCCAACTAAAATTCACTGAACCGGGCCGAGACGGCACTGCGCATTGGCCAGCGCCCGGCGCGCCATCGGCATCAGTCCGGGCTCCGGCACCAGGGCGTGCAATACGATCAGCCCGGTCTTGGTCGGCGATTCGATGATCAGCCGGTCGGCGGCGGTGACGTCTTCGCCTTCGGGCACTTGCGCGTGCTGCTCCGGCGTCATCAGATCGAGCTCGATGGCGCGCCGGCCGGCGGCGCGGTCGTCGATCGCATAATAGGCGACGCTGTTGCGCGTATAGAACGTCACCGAGGTGTAGGCCTGGCTCAGCGGCGCGTTGAGCTTGATGGCTCCTGATGACAGATCGTAACGGCACACCGCGGCGGCAAACGCCGGATCCATGAACGGCATGATCGAATTCTCCGCCGTCGGCGCCGCAAGCTGCACCATGGTGTTGACCTGCGTGAGCGGGGCAAGCCGCGCATAGGCATCCTGGGTCGCCGCCCGCGGCATCGCCAATACGGTCGACAGATGCACGATGCCGCCGAGCAGGATGGCGCCGAGAATCCATAACAGCGGGCGGATCATGAGCAGGTCTTTCGCGCGATTGCCGGCATCGGCGCTTCCTTGGCGGTGCGCGTGGCAACGCCGATCGGCGTGTCGTAGAACCGCCACACCAGGACGTAGTGCTCGATGCCGCCGGTCGGCAGCCAATTGCCGGGCCGCGCCCGCGGCGCGACGGCGATGGTGAAGCGGCCCTCGACATCGCGCACGATCTCCGCGCTGGTAAAACCGTGCCGATCGATGGTGTTGGCGACCAGACGGCCGTCCGGATCGTACAGCGTCAGCGTCCAATAACGCGCCGCCGGCGTCACGCCGCTGACGGTGAAGGTGCAGCGGCCGTCCAAATTATTTCCGGCATTGTCGGTGCGCGCGTAGAACGCCACGCCATCGCCGGTGCCGAGCGGCAATTCGCCGGTGCGGGCGATGGAGGCGCGCGCGTACGGATCGATATCGACCGATCCGCTCTTCGGCCACGCCGTCCAGGCGCCGATGGTCAGCGAGCCGAAGGCGACGCCGCGGGTGATCGTCAGCCAGGTCGCGCCGAGGCCGATTGCCGCGGCGAGTATCAGCGCGAAACATGATCCGAAAAGAAGACGCACGCTCGATCCAGTTGGTCGCTATCCAGTGCATGACCCCGAAAAGTGGATGCCGGTTTTCGGATAAGATCATGCACAAACAAAGATTCTAGACCATGATCCGATTCAATTGAATTGGTCTAGTCGCCGCGGGTGTTCGCGCCGGCACGATCGGTCGCCGTCGCCACCGATCGGGTCTTGTCGCTGTCGAGCGCCCCTTGGGGTCCCGGCGGCAACTGCGCGGCGAGCGCATGATTGGCGTCATCGAGCAGGCGTTCGAGACGGACCAGGGCGTCGGTGCCCTTGCGCGTCAACAGCGCCTGCTGCGGCGCCTCGTTGCCTTTGAAAGTCGCCACCGCGGCGAGCGGCGGCGCGTGCGTCGGCGGCGGCAGGCCGGGCAGCGGCCGCAGTTCGACGCCCTGGTGCGCATAGGCCATGATGTTGTGCCAGGTCATGGCGGGCAGCGTGCCGCCGGTCATGCGCTTGGTCGAGGTATAGTCGTCGTTGCCCATCCACACCGCGCCGACGAAATTGCCGGTGTAGCCGACGAACCAGGCGTCGCGCCACGAATTGGTCGTCCCGGTCTTGCCTGCCACCGGCACGCCGTCGAGCTGAGCGCGCTTGCCGGTGCCGTTCTCGACGACCGAGTTCATCATCTTGATCATGTCGAGGGCGACCTGCGGGGAGATCACCTGCTGCGGCTTCCTGCCGTCGCGGTCGAAGCGCCACACCAGTTCGCCGGTGCCGGTGCGCACTTCGAGCGCCGCATGCGGCACCACGGCCTTGCCGAGATTGGGGAAGGTCGCGTAGGCGACGGCGTGCTGATAGACGTAGACCTCGTCGGCGCCGATCGGCAGCGACGGCGTGTCCGGCAGCGGCGACTGGATGCCGAAATTGCGCGCGGTCTGCACGATCATGGCGCGGCCGAGCTTCGGGTTGCCGTGACCAAGCTCGATCGACAGCTTCACCGGGATAACATTGATCGAGTGCGTGATGGCTTCCAGCAACGTCACCGACCCGGAATAACCGCCGGAATAATTGTGCGGGCACCAATTGCCGATGCAGACCGGCGAATCGACGATCACCGAAGTCGGCTTGAAGCCGTTGGCCAAGGCCGTGGCGTAGACATAAGGCTTGAACGAGGAGCCGGGCTGGCGCAGCGCGTCGGTGGCGCGGTTGAACTGGCTGGCGCCGTAATCGCGGCCGCCGACCATGGCGCGGACGCCGCCGTCGAGATCGGCGATCACCGCCGCGGCCTGGCTGGCGCCATAGTCGCGGCCGTATTGGCGCAACTGGGTCTCGACCTCGCGGTCAGCATAGTGCTGCAGATTGCTGTCGAGCGCGGTGCGCACCACGAAGAAACGGTCGGGGATCGATTTCGGGAACGTATCGACCAGCTTGCGCATCTCGTCGAAAGCGTAGTCGAGATAGTAATTCGGCGCGTCGTTGGCGCGGCGGTCGATCGGCGTCGCGGGATTGCGCCGGGCGCCATAGACCTGGCCTTCGGTCATAAAACCGTTGTCGACCAGGTTGTCGAGCACGACATTGGCGCGGGCGCGGGCGGCGGGCAGGTTGACCAGCGGCGAGAATTTGGTCGGCGCCTTGAACAGGCCGGCGAGCATCGCGGCTTCCGGCAGCGTCACGTCGCGCACCGTCTTGCCGAAATAATACTCCGCCGCGGCGTCGACGCCAAACGCGCCGCCGCCGAGATAGGCGCGGTCGAGATAAAGCTTGAGGATCTCGTTCTTGCTCAGATGCGCCTCGAGCCACAGCGCGAGAAACGCCTCGTTGATCTTGCGCTCGATGGTACGCTCGTTATTGAGGAACAGATTCTTGGCCAGCTGCTGGGTGATGGTCGACCCGCCTTGCACCACGCCGCCCGCTTGCGCATTGGTCATCAGCGCGCGAAACGTGCCGACGAAGTCGATGCCGAAATGCTCGTAGAAGCGGCGGTCTTCGGTCGCCAGCGTCGCCTTGATCAGGTGATCGGGCATTTCGTCGAGCGGCACGGAATCATTGTGCTTGATGCCGCGATTGCCGACCTCGTTGCCGTAACGGTCGAGAAACGTCACCGCGAGATCGGATTTCTTCAACCAGTCTTCGTCCGAGGTCTGGCGCATCGCCGGAATGCCGAGCGCCAGCATGAGGAACAGGCCGCCGGTGCCCAGCGTCGCCATCTCCGACGCAGGTTCCACCAGGAGCCAGCGCCGCCAGCCGGCGACATGCCAGCGGTCCATGAACGCGGTGAAGCGCTCGTAGATTTCCCGCGTCCACTTGCCGGAGAGGAACACGGCGAAGTCGATGCGCGAATCGAGATCGAGCAGGAACCGCTTGAACTTCGGCAGCCAGTCGTTACCCGGATCGGGGAACATGTCGGTCACGATAGCGCGCTCCGGGAACGGGTTTGGCCGGCAAAACTCGCCGTTTCGGCCGGCCCAAGTCTAGCGAACATGGTTCAGCGGACATGGTCTAGCGGACATGGTTTAGCGGAGACGGGGTCGACCGCCAATGCCGCGGCGATCACAGGGTGAATGGAAATCGGGGGCAAATTGGGCGTATGCATGATGACGTCGTAATAATCCCACCGCCCGGGCAATGTTGCCGCGGACGGGGGTTTGGAGAGCAGCATGGCATCCGATGATGGCCAAAACCAAGGCGATGCCGAGATCCCGTTCTGGAAGCGTAAGTCATTGGCCGAAATGACGAATTCTGAGTGGGAAAGCCTTTGCGACGGCTGCGGCAAATGCTGCCTCAACAAGCTCGAGGAAGAGGTGACCGACCGCACCTATTACACCAGTGTCGGCTGCCGGCTGCTTGACGGGGAGACCTGCCGCTGCCGCGACTACGCCCACCGGCTGGACGAGGTCGACGATTGCGTGCGGCTCACGCCGAAAAACCTGAAAACCATCACCTGGCTGCCGCCGTCCTGCGCCTATGTGCTGCTCGCCGAGGGCAAGGATCTGTACTGGTGGCACCCGCTGGTCTCCGGCGATCCCGAGACCGTCCACGCCGCCGGCGTCTCGGTGCGCGGCCGCGTCCATGCCAGCGAGGTGAACGTGCCCGATCGCGAGCTTGAAGACTACATCGTCAGCTGGCCGTTGAAGCTGCCGAAGCGAGCGCGGCGGCGCGGCTGAGCGGCCGGCTTGCGAACTGCGCGTCTGCCCTGCGCCGAGGCCGGTTGCATTGCGGCGCGGCGCGGGCCAAGGGATGCCGCCAAGGATTTCCCGTAATGACCCGCGACATCGCCCCCGACGACGCCCACAGCATCGCCCCCGACGTCCGTGGCGAAGCGCGCGCGCAAAGGCGGGGCGACGCACCACCGGCCAGCGGAGCCGAAGTGCCGAATCGGCCGCCGCAGCATCAGGCGCCCGCGGACCCGCTCGATCACGCCACCATCCGCGCCATCGTCGCCGGCATCATGCTGGCGATGTTTCTGTCGGCATTGGAACAGACCATTGTCGCGCCGGCGCTGCCGGCGATCGGCAAAAGCCTCGGCGGCATCGACGATCTGTCCTGGGTGGTGACCGCCTATCTGCTCGCCGCCACCGTGGCGACGCCGCTGTTCGGCAAGCTTTCCGACATTTACGGCCGCCGCGCGCTGCTGCTGGCCTCGATCGTCATCTTCGTCGCCGGCTCGGTCGCCTGCGCGCTGGCGCCGACGATCTGGGTGTTGATTCTCGCCCGCGCGCTGCAAGGCATCGGCGGCGGCGGGCTGTTGCCGATCGCGCAGACCATCATCGCCGACCTGTTGTCGCCGCGCGAGCGCCCGGTGGTGCAGGGCCGCACCTCGATCATGTTCATGAGCGCCAGCATTCTCGGCCCGGTGCTCGGCGGGCTCCTCACCGACCATCTGCACTGGTCGTTCATTTTCTGGATCAACCTGCCGCTCGGCGCGGTGGCGCTGGTGATGACCGAGCGCGCGCTGCGCCGCCTGCCGCGCAACGACCGGCCGCACGAG